>Ga0307508_10000012_pt1 | contig 243167 bp, 225 predicted proteins | sample 9_EM_MG_FD_203089 | JGI IMG/M metagenome (GOLD analysis project Ga0307508, IMG submission 203089) | Populus trichocarpa ectomycorrhiza microbial communities from riparian zone in the Pacific Northwest, United States - 9_EM | ecosystem: Host-associated > Plants > Roots > Unclassified | place...
ACAGGTAATAGGCGTCGCTGGCGGCGAGGTTCAATCCCTTGGCGCCGGTCGGCGGCACGATGTGGGCGGCGTCGCCGGCCAGGAACATGCGGCCGAAGCGCATCGGCTCGGCCACGAAGCTGCGCAGGGGTGCGATGCTCTTTTCGATCGACGGACCGGTGACGAGCCGATCGGCGGCCTCTTCGTCCAGCCGCCGCTTCAGCTCATCCCAGAAGCGGTCGTCGGGCCACTGTTCGATCTTGTCATCGAGCGAGCATTGCAAATAGTGGCGGCTGCGTTTCATCGAGCGCATGGTGCATAGCGCGAAGCCGCGCGCGTGGTTGGAATAGACCAGTTCGTGCGACACCGGCGGCGTTTCCGACAGGATGCCGAGCCAGCCGAACGGATAGATCCGCTCGAAGGTCTCAATCGCCGACGGCTTGACGCTGACGCGGCTGACGCCGTGGAAACCGTCGCAGCCGGCGATGAAGTCACAGGCGATCTCGTGCGTCGTGCCGTCCTTGACGTAGCTCACACGCGGGTGGTCGGTGTCGAAATCGAGCGGCCTGACGTCGACAGCCTGATAGATGGAGGTCAGCCCGGACGCCTTGCGGGCATTCATCAGATCGAGCGTGACCTCGGTCTGGCCGTAGATCATCATCGTCTTGCCGGTCGTGGCCTTGATGTCAATTCGATGACGGCGGCCGCCAAAGGCGAGCTCGACACCCTCGTGGACCAGGCCCTCGCGATGCGCCCGGGCCCCGGCGCCGGCCTTGTCGAGCAGGTTCACGGTGCCCTCCTCGAGCAGCCCGGCGCGGATGCGACCGAGCACATAGTCGGGGGTCTGCCGTTCCAGGATGATGCTGTCGATTCCGTGGCCCTGCAGCAATTGCCCGAGCAGCAGTCCCGATGGTCCCGCGCCGATGATTGCGACTTTTGTCCGCAATACTTGCTCCACCTGATGTTATAGGCTTCAACGGAAAGTCGCCGCGGCGCCGGGCCGCAGGCTTGCAATGATGATTATCTCATATAACAATACCCGCAAAGGGCCGTTGAAGCCCTGCCAAGAGGAGACGATGCCGATGAGAAGAGCGCTTTTGGCGTTGCTGCTGGCCGCCAGCGTGACGCCCGCCCTCGCCCAGGAAAAGAATTTCGACCTGAAGATTTCACACTGGGTGCCGGCCTCGCATCCGCTGCAGAAGGCGCTGGAAGACTGGGCCGCCGCCGTCGAGAAGGAAAGCGGCGGCACCATCAAGTCCAAGGTCTATCCCGCCCAGCAGCTCGGCAAGGCGTTCGATCATTACGACATGGCGCGCGACGGCATTGCCGACGTCACCTATGTCAATCCCGGCTATCAGCCCGGCCGCTTCCCGATCATCGGGGCGGGCGAGCTTCCGTTCCTGATGTCGGACGCCAAGGGCGGCTCGGAGGGGCTCGACGCCTGGTACCGGAAATATGCCGGGCAGGAGATGAAGGACGTCAAATTCTGCCTCGCCTTCATCCACGCGCCGTCCTCGTTCCATTCGCGCGCCAAGAAGATTTTGGTGCCCGACGACATCAAGGGCATGAAGGTCCGTCCCGCGGACGCAACAATCGCGAACTTCGTCACGCAACTCGGCGGTACCAACGTGCAATCCTCGGCGCCGGAAGCGCGCGACATCATCGAGCGCGGGGTCGCCGATGGCGTCACCTTCCCCTGGGGTTCGCTGGTGCTGTTCGGCATCGACAAGGTGACGAAGTATCACATGGATGCGCCGCTCTACGTCACGACCTTCGCGTTCGTGATCAACAAGGACACGTACAACCAGATGTCCGACCGCCAGAAGAAGGCGATCGACGACAATTGCAATACCGAGGCCGCCGGGCGCGTCGGCGAGCCCTGGGGCAAGTTCGAGGACGCCGGCGTCGACAAGGTGAAGGCGGAGGAAGGCCAGGAGGTCTACAAGCTGACGCCGGAACAGATGGCGCTGTGGAAGAAGGCGGCCGAGCCACTGGTGAAGACCTGGGCGGATGGCGCCAAGAAGGCCGGCGTCGATCCCGACGCGGCGCTTTCCGATCTGAAGGCCTCACTCGCCAAGTACAACGCCCTGGCGCAATAGGCGCGCGCGTGCGTCATTCGAAGCGGCGGCAGGCGTCTCCTGCCGCCGCTCTCCTTGTGATCAACGACAGCGTGGGGCGGGCATGAAGCGCTACTCGATGGATCGCTTCATCGATACGATCGAATGGATCGCGGCGGCGTTCGTCGGCATCGTTGCCGCCGACGTCTTCTTGTCGGTGCTGCTGCGCAACACGCTGAATTACGCCATTCCCGATTCCTTCGACATCGGGCGCATGCTGCTCGGCATCCTGATCTTCTGGGGCATCGCCGCCACCAGCTATCGCGGCACCCACATCACGGTCGATCTGATCTGGGCCAATGTCGGCCCCCGCTACCAGCGCTGGATCGACGTGTTCGCAACCCTGGTGCTGCTGTTCGTGGTGACGGTGCAGACCTGGACCCTGTTCGACAAGGTGCGCGGCACCTACAACGACCATGTGCTCACCTTCGACATGCGTATGCCGACGTGGCCGTTCTTCGCGATCGCCTGGATCGGCGACGTCTCCGCGGTGCTCTTGATCGCGATCCGCACCTATCGGCTGATCTTCTATCCCGAAGAGATGCACGATCCCAAGGTCAAGGGCACGGAGTAAGGGTTGATGAGTACCGACGCCGTCGCCGTCCTCGGCTTTGTCGCGCTGTTTGCGCTGATGCTCCTGCGCGTACCTGTCGGCATGGCGATGGGCCTCGTCGGCGTCTCCGGCTTCAGTTATCTCGTCGGCGGCACGCCGGCGCTGAAACTGGTCGGCCAGACCTCGATGCGCACGGTGACCGACTACACCTTCGGCGTCATTCCGATGTTCCTGCTGATGGGCACCTTCGTCAGCAATTCCGGCATGAGCCGCGAGCTGTTCCGCGCCGCCAACGGTTTCGTCGGCCATCTGCGCGGGGGCCTCGGAATCGCAACCGTCGCAGCCTGCGGTGGCTTTGCCGCGATCTGCGGCTCGTCGGTTGCGACCGCTGCGACTTTTTCCGCCGTGGCCTATCCGGAAATGCGCCGCTTCGGCTATCCGCAATCCTTTGCCACCGGCGTCATCGCGGCCGGCGGCACGCTCGGCGCCATGCTGCCGCCCTCCACCGTGCTCGCGGTCTACGGCATCATCACCGAGCAGGACATCGGCAAGCTGTTCATGGCCGGCATCATTCCCGGCCTGCTGGCGATGACGATGTACATGATCACCATCGCCCTGATCGGTTACTTTCGGCCGGACTTCCTGCCGAGGGGCAACAAGACCACCTGGGGCGAGCGTTTCGCCGGGCTGAAGGACATCTGGGCGCCGGTCCTGCTGTTCGTGTTCGTGATCGGCGGGCTTTATGGGCTGCCTTTCCTGCCACGCTTCACGCCGACCGAAGCCGGCGGCGTCGGCGCCACCGGTGCCTTCCTGATCGGCGTCGCCACCGGACGGCTGGACAAGGACAAGATCCTGGCGTCGCTGTTGCAGGCGACCCGCACCGCGGCCGCGGTCTTCACGGTGCTGATCGGCGCCTTGATCTTCGGCTATTTCCTCACGGTGACGCAAACCCCGCAAAAGGTCACCGAGTTTCTCACCTCGCTCGGTCTCGGCAATTTTGGCGTGCTCGCCGTGATCATGGTGATGTATCTGGTGCTCGGCTGCCTGATGGACGCGATGGCGATGATCATCCTGACCGTGCCGATTATCTTCCCCGTGATCACCCATCTTGGTTTTGACCCGATCTGGTTCGGCGTCATCATTGTGATGACGGTCGAACTGGGCCTCATTCACCCGCCGGTCGGCATGAATGTTTTCGTCATCAAGAGCGTGGTCAAGGACGTGTCCTTCGCGACGATTTTCAAGGGCGTGATTCCTTTCGTGGCGACCGACCTCATCCGGCTCGTGATCCTGATCACCTTTCCGCTGCTGGCGACCTGGCTGCCGCAGCGCATGATGGCGCATTAGCAATGACGCCGGTCCTGCAGACAAGATACGTCTTCACCATCACCGCGCGGATCGGTGCTGTCGTCAGCGCCGGCGACATCGGCCACGGCGTTCGCCGCATCATTCCGATTGTGGGCGGCGAGGTGCGCGGCGAAAACGTCAACGGCAAGGTCTGTGCGTTCGGCGCCGATTTCCAGGTCATTCGGCCGAACGAGTTGATCGAGCTGGAGGCGAAATACGCCTTTGAGACCGACGACGGCGCGATCGTCTATGTCGAGAACAAGGGCATCCGGTTCGGGCCGGTCGAGCTGCTCGAGAGGCTGAAACGCGGCGAGGCGGTCGATCCGAAGCTGATCTATTGCCGCACGGTGCCGAAATTCGAGACCGGTGCGGAGAAATACAGCTGGCTGATGGAGAATATCTTCATCGGCTCCGCCGCGCGCCATGCCGACCGTGTCGTCATCGACGTGCATCAGGTGTTGTAGCCTCGGGGTCGTCCCGGCGAACGCCGGAAGCCATCACCACCGGCGGATAATGTTGTGCAAGGCGGCCCCCAGACGAGCAAACGGTGAGTCACGGCGGTTGGGTCCCGGCGTTCGCCGCGACGACGCTTCGAAGCCTGCGGATTGACTCCCCGCGAAATAGTTATAAAACATAACTATTCTGAAGAGGACACAACGAAAACCCATGGGAAACGCCGAAACCGCCGCGAGCGCGGGCCAGGACGAACTGCTCAAGATCGAGAGAACCGGTGCGGTGCTGACCGTCGGCCTCAACCGGCCGGCCAAGCGCAATGCGCTCAACGACGGCATTATCCTTGCGATCGGGGATTGCTTTGCAACCCTGCCTGCCGATATCGGCGCCGTCGTCGTCCACGGGATCGGCGAGCATTTTTCGTCCGGGCTCGATCTGTCGGAACTGAGCGACCATGACGCGACCGGGGGCCTCTTGCATTCGCAGATGTGGCACCGGGTGTTTGACCGCATCCAGTACAGCCGGGTGCCGGTGATCGCAGCGCTCAAGGGCGCGGTGATTGGCGGCGGCCTGGAACTCGCCTGCGCCGCCCATATCCGGGTTGCCGAGCCGTCGGCCTATTACGCGCTGCCGGAAGGCCAGCGCGGCATTTTCGTCGGCGGCGGCGGATCGGTACGGCTGCCGCGGCTGATCGGCGTGGCGCGGATGACCGACATGATGCTGACGGGGCGGGTTTATTCCGCTACGGAAGGATCGGCCTACGGTTTCGCGCAATATCTGACTGAAGCCGACGGCGCCTTGCCGAAGGCGCTCGAGCTTGCCGAGCGCATCGCGTCCAACGCTCCGCTGACGAATTTCGCCGTGCTACAAGCGCTGCCGATGATCGCGGAAGCCAATCCGCAGACCGGACTCTTGATGGAGTCGCTGATGGCGACGGTGGCGCAAAGCGACAAGGAGGCCAAGCGGCGGATCCGCGCCTTCCTTGATCACAAGACCGCCAAGGTGAAGCCGGGCCAAAAATGAATACAAGCGCGAAAGAAGCAGGGGGAGGAATGAACGAGACGCAAGGCGCGCCAGCCGCGGGTGCGCATCCGTTGCGCGCGGTCTCGTTCGCGGATCCCGTCGTGTCGGTCGAGCGCCGCGCCGACGGCACACTCTATCTGCGCCCGAAACAGGCGCTCGGCGCGTACCCCGCGCGGCTGACCGACCGCCTGCACCATTGGGCAGCGGCGGAGCCCGGCCGCGTCTTCATGGCGGAGCGCGAGGGTGGCAGCGGCTGGCGCGAGTTGACTTACGCCGAACTTCTGGTGTCGAGCCGGCATATCGCTTCTGCGCTGCTCGCGCGCGGGCTTTCGGCCGAGCGCCCGGTCCTCATTCTCTCCGGCAATTCGATCGATCACGCGCTGCTCGCCTTCGGCGCGCTTTATGCGGGCATCCCGTTCTGTCCAGTGTCGCCGGCCTATTCGCTGATCTCCAGGGACTACGGCAAGCTGTCCTATCTGATGAAGCTCCTGACGCCGGGGCTGGTCTTCGCCGCCGACGCGGACAAGTTCGCCGATGCGATCGAGGCCAATGTGCCGCGCGAGATCGAGATCGTTGCGGGATTCGGCGCGGTGCCGGGCCGCAACGTCACCACGCTCGCCGACCTGATGGCCACGCCGATCCATCCCGGCCTCGATGCTATCCATGACGCGATCGGACCTGACACGATTGCAAAATTCCTGCTGACGTCGGGATCAACAGGCAATCCCAAGGCCGTCATCAACACCCAGCGCATGATCTGTGCCAACCAGGTGATGATCCGGGAGACGATGACGTTCTTGAAGGACGAGCCCCCGGTGATCGTCGACTGGCTGCCGTGGAATCATACGTTTGGCGGCAATCACAACATCGGGCTGACGCTCTACAATGGCGGCTCGATGTATCTCGACGAGGGCAAGCCGATGCCGGGCGGCATCGAAGAGACCGTGCGCAATCTCCGGGAGATCTCGCCAACCGTCTATTTCAATGTGCCGAAAGGCTATGAATCGCTGTTGCCCTATTTGCGCGACGATCCTGCCTTGCGCGCAAAATTCTTCAAGCGCCTGCACGCGATGTTCTTTTCGGGTGCCGGGATGTCGCCCTATGTCTGGGACAGCTTCGACGAATTGTCGGTCCAGGAGACCGGCGGCCGGGTGCCGATGCTGACCGGGCTTGGCGCCACCGAGACCGCGCCGTTCTTCATGTCGGCCAATCCTCGCACCAGCCGTTCCGGTCATGTCGGGCTACCGGTGCCGGGCAGCGACGCCAAGCTCGTTCCCAACAATGGCAAGCTGGAAGTTCGGGCCAGGGGGCCGAACGTGATGCCGGGTTACTGGCGCCAGCCCGACGTGACCGCGGCCTCGTTCGACGACGAAGGCTTCTACAAGATGGGCGATGCGCTGAAACCCGCGGACCCCGACAATCTCGACGCCGGCTTCGATTTCGACGGCCGCATTGGCGAGGATTTCAAGCTGGCGAGCGGCACCTGGGTCAGCGTCGGCCCGTTGCGCGCCCGCTTCATTGCGACCTGCGCGCCGCTGGTGCGCGACGTCGTGATCGCCGGGATCAACCGCGACGAGATCTCGGCGCTGGTCGTGCTCGATCTCGACGGCTGCCGCTTGATCAATCCGACGCTGCCGCCGGACGACCTCGCGGCGACCGCGGCCGATCCCCTGATCCGCGACGCGTTTCGCGAGCGCTTCACGCGGTTTCTGGCGACCGCGACGGGCTCCTCGACCAGGATCGCCCGTGCCGTCCTGCTCGATACGCCGCTGTCGATCGATCGCGGCGAAGTTACCGACAAGGGATCGATCAACCAGCGCGCGGTGCTGGAGCATCGCGGCCGCTTGATCGAGCAGCTCTATTCGCCGACGCCGCCGGCCCAACTGATCACGCCGGGCCAATCTCAGGACTATCACGGAAGGGAAAAATCATGCAGTTGAAGGATCAGGCAGCGATCGTCACGGGTGGAGCATCCGGACTGGGTGCGGCAACGGCGCGCAGGCTCGCAGCCCAGGGCGCGAAGGTCGCCGTGTTCGACCTCAACGCCAAGCTCGCCGAAAGCGTCGCCGCCGAAATCAAGGGCACGGCCTTTGCCTGCGACGTGTCCGACGCCGCCTCGGCGGAAGCCGCCGTCGCAGCGGCGACGAAGGCCCACGGCCCGGCGCGGGTGCTGGTGAACTGCGCCGGCATCGGCGTCGCCAAGCGCGTGATCGGCCGCGAAGGGCCGATGGCCCTCCCCGATTTCGAGAAGGTGATCAAGGTCAATCTGATCGGCACCTTCAACATGCTGCGGCTCGCGACCGCTGAGATGTCGAAGTTGGAGCCGCTTGCGACCGGCGAGCGCGGCGTCGTCATCAACACCGCCTCGGTTGCCGCCTATGACGGCCAGATCGGGCAGGCGGCCTATTCGGCCTCGAAGGGCGGCATCGTCGGGATGACCTTGCCGATTGCGCGCGAACTGGCGCAGTTCGGCATTCGTGTCCTCACCATCGCGCCGGGCCTGTTCCTGACGCCGCTGCTCGCCAATCTGCCGCAGGAAGCGCAGGATTCGCTCGCCGCGTCGATTCCGTTCCCGCGGCGCCTCGGCCACGCCGACGAATTCGCCTCGCTCGCGCTGCACATGATCGACAATCCGTATCTGAATGGCGAAGTGGTGCGGCTCGACGCCTCACTGCGCATGGCGCCGAAGTAAATCGTGATGAATTCGGTCCAATACCTTCGAGTCGCGGATGTTGTTCACCTCTCCCCGCTTGCGGGGAGAGGTCGAAATTCGCGCGCAGCGGGAATTTCGGGTGAGGGGGACTCTCCGCGAGTTCAGTTTCTGGTGACTCCCCCTCACCCCAGCCCTCTCCCCGCAAGCGGGGAGAGGGAGCGCACCGCCGTTGTCGCAGGAGCGAGGTAGCTAAGCCAATGTTCGTCCATCGGCGCGATGTGCAGATCCAGTGGGGCGATTGCGACCCCGCCAACATCGTCTATTACCCGCGCTATTTCGCGATGTTCGACGATTCGACCTCGATCATGTTCGAGGCCGCCGGCTTCTCCAAGCAGGACATCATCAAGCGCTACGGGCTGGTCGGAATCCCGATGGTGGATACGCGGGCGAAATTCTACATTCCATCGACCCATGGCGACTGGATCGCAATCGAAAGCCGCATCGAAAGCTTCAAGCGATCGAGCTTCGAGGTCACCCACAAGGTGTTCAAGGGCGAGGCGCTTGCGATCGAGGCCTTCGAGACCCGCGTGCTGGTCGGGCGCGACCCGAACGATGCCAGCCGCCTGAAATCGGTAGCCGTGCCGGAGGAGATCGTTGCCAAGTTCATGCAGGGTTGAATGCCCAAGCCCAAGGTCAGGCCCAAGCCGAGGTTTGAATTGCGACGGAAATTGCAGTACCGACTGAAGCAAACATCAAAGGAGGACACCATGAGGAAAGCATCTTTGTCGGCCGCGGCAATCGCGGCGGCGCTGGCGTTGCCGGGAACGCCGGTCTCGGCGCAGACCAACGAAATCACCATCGGCATCACCATCGTGACGACGGGACCCGCAGCCGCGCTCGGCATCCCCGAGCGCAACGCGCTGGAATTCGTGCCGAAGGAGATCGCCGGCCACCCGCTCAAGGTGATCCAGCTCGACGACGCCGGCGATCCGACCACCGCCACCACCAATACGCGGCGCTTCGTCACCGAATCCAAGGCCGACGTCATCATGGGGTCCTCGAACACGCCAGCGACGATCGCGGTGTCCAACGTCGCCAACGAGGCCGGCATCCCGCATCTCGGGCTGGCGCCGTTCCCGATTACGCCGGAGCGCGCCAAATGGTCGGTCGCGATGCCGCAGCCGATCCCGATCATGGGCAAGGTGCTGTACGAGCACATGAAGGCGCATAACGTGAAAACCGTCGGTTATATCGGCTATTCCGATTCCTACGGCGATCTGTGGTTCAACGACTTCAAGGCCCAGGGCGTGGCGATGGGCATGACCCTTGCCGACGAAGAGCGGTTTGCGCGCCCCGATACGTCCGTCACGGGCCAGGTGCTGAAGCTTGTCGCGGCCAATCCCGACGCGATCCTGGTCGGCGCTTCCGGCACCGCCGCGGGCCTGCCGCAGACCGAGCTGCGCGAGCGCGGCTACAAGGGCCTGATCTACCAGACCCATGGTGCGGCGAGCATGGATTTCATCCGCATCGCCGGCAAGGCAGCCGAAGGCGTCATCATGGCCTCGGGCCCGGTGATGGATCCCGAGGATCAGCCGGTCGAAGCGCAGACCAAGAAGCCCGGACTGGCCCTGGTTCAGGCCTATGAAGCCAAATACGGTGCCAACAGCCGCAGCCAGTTTGCCGGACATTCCTACGATGCGTTTCTGGTGCTCGAACGCATTATCCCGGTGGCGCTGAAGACGGCCAAGCCCGGGACCCCGGAATTCCGCGAGGCGATCCGCCAGGCACTGCTGACCGAGCGCGAAATCGTGGCGAGCCAGGGCGTCTACAACTTCACCGAGAAGGACCGCTACGGTCTCGACGACCGCTCGCGCATCCTGCTCACGGTGAAGGACGGGAAATACGCGCTGACGAAGTGAGTCGGCTTCGTCACCCCTCCCCTCGCGGGGAGGGGGCGGGGCAGCCTGCCGGGAATGGCAAGGCGCCACCAGCGAAATAACCATGAGAAACCGTGTGGGCGCGGCGGCGTCAGGGGCGCCTTTGCCCGCGCTTCGGCGATGCGGAGCGGAGCATCGTCGTCCGGCGCGTGGTGCACCGCGGCATCGGCGCGTTCGCGCACGGCCGTCCGATTGTCGTCGACGTCCGAGTCCGGCGGCAAAGAAGCTGATATCGCTCTCGCTCGACGAAGCTTCAGATCGCTTTCACCGGAGCAGCTGCAATCCGCACACAAGTACCCAACTGGCGTAGTGACGGCTTGACTTCGGTCGGTCGACCGAATTATAGTCGGGCTGCCTGCGACGATGCGATGTCTGCAACGATGGTCGCGGCAGGGAAATGCTGCCATGACCTTCCTACCATCTGTTCCGGACGGCGTGTTCGCGTACCGAGCGTCCTTCGGCGCCCAGTCGTCCGCCGCTGCGCCGCTATTCGGCGAGCTTGCCCGGCATCACAACCGTTTCAGGTTTCTGCGTGCGTCCCGGGCCGCGTCGCACATCGCCGCGGGGCGCTGGTTGCTCGCGGTCGTGGCCTCCCAAGCCGCTCATCAGCGCAGGTTCGGGTGCTAGGCATGGCGCGCAAGACGGCAAAAAGGATTGAGACCAGCACCACGCTGCTCGAAGCCGCCAAGAAGGTGCTGCGCCAGAACGGCTATGCGGCGCTGTCGACCCGCGACGTGGCGGCGGCGGCCGGCGTGCCCCTGAGCCAGATCCACTATCATTTCGGATCCAAGCAGGGCCTGGTGCTGGCGCTGTTCGAGTATCTGAACGCGCAGCTGCTGGATCGCCAGAACGTCATGTACGGCGACACCAGTCTCGAATTGTCGGAGCAATGGGATCGGGCCTGCGACTATCTCGATGACGACATCGCCTCAGGCTATGTCCGCGTGTTGCAGGAACTGATCGCCGCGAGCTGGTCCGACCCCGCCGTCGCGCAGGTGATTCGCAGCGCAATCATGCAATGGGTCGATCTCATCGTCGACGCGGCGCGCAAGGCGGAACGCGAACTCGGCAGCCTTGGCTCGCTCTCTCCCGAGGAGATCGGCGCCTTCGCCGCCAATTTGTTCATCGGCGCGGAGAGTCTCTACCTGCTCGGCTTTGAAAAGAAGGGTTCGCCGATACGCCAGTCCCTGCGCCGGATCGGCGATCTCATTCGCAGCGCCGAAGCCGGCCGGTCGAAAAGGTGATGTGATGCGTGCGAAATTGCCCAACGAGACCGGTTTTGTCGATCGCGACGGCGTCAAGATCTACTACGAGATCTACGGCGACGGCCCGGAAACGATGCTGTTCCTGCCGCCCTGGTCGATCGTCCATTCGCGTATTTACAAGGCGCAATTGCCGTATTTCAGCGAGCGCTTCCGTTGCATCACTTTTGATGGCCGCGGCAACGGCAAAACCGACCGGCCGGCGGATGTGGCTGCCTACTCGCTCGATAACAACGTGGCGGACGCGCTCGCAATCATGGATGCGACCGACGCCGGAAACGCAATTCTTGTCGCCCTTTCCCGGGCTGGCATGCTTGCCAGCGTGCTGGCCGCGCATCATTCCGAACGGGTAAAGGCCGCCATCCTGGTCGGCACCGTGGCGAGCATCGGTCCCCCCAATTTTTCCTATCTGTCGAACCAGCATTTCGATGCCAAGCAAGAGCGATTCGAGGGTTGGAACAGATTCAACCGCGAGTACTGGATGACAAACTATCCCGACTTCGCCGAGCACTTCATTCGCCACGTTCATACCGAACCGCACTCGACCAGGCAGATCGAGGATGGCATCGAGTGGGCGGGCGACACCACCGGGCCGGTGCTGGCCAAGACCGTCGAAGCGCGAACGATACCGCCAGCTTTCGATGTCAGCGAGGCCATGTATCGCAAGATCCGCTGCCCCGTGCTGATCATCCATGGCGACAGCGATCCGCTCCAAAGCTATCCGCGCGCACAGGCGGTGGCCGAGGCCGTCACCGGGGCTGAACTGGTGACCATTGAAGGCGGCGGTCACAATCCTTTTGGCCGCATTCCCGCCAAGACCAACACCCTGATTGTCGATTTTCTCGATCGCAAGCTCGGCATCGCTTCCCCCGCACGACGCGCGAGCCGGCCGAGCACGAAAAACAAGAGAGTGCTCTATCTCTCCTCCCCGATCGGCCTCGGGCACGGACGCCGCGACATCGCGATTGCGCGCGAACTGCGCAAGCTGCATCCGGACCTGGAGGTCGATTGGCTGGCGCAGGATCCGGTGACGCGCCTATTGGAAGCGAGCAGCGAACGCGTTCATCCGCTCAGCGCGCGCCTGGCGAGCGAGTCGCGGCACATCGAGATGGAGGCGGGCGAGCACGACCTGCACTGCTTCCAGGCCATCCGCAGCATGGACGAGGTGCTGATCGCCAACTTCATGATCTTCCAGGATGCCGTCGACGCCGGTGGCTACGATCTTGTCATCGCCGACGAGGCCTGGGACATCGACCATTACTGGCACGAGCATCCGGAGCTGAAGAAAGCCGCACTCGCCTGGTTCACCGATTTTGTCGGCTATGTGCCGATGCCGTCGGGCGGCGACCTTGAAGCCTTCCTGACCGCCGACTACAACGCCGAGATGATCGAGCACGTCGAGCGGCACCCCGGCGTGCGCGACCGCGCGATCTTTGTCGGAAGCCCCGAAGACATCGTGCCGCTGTCGTTCGGCAAGGACCTGCCGGCGATGCGCGACTGGGTGCCGCGGCATTTCGATTTCGCCGGCTACGTCATCGGCGAACATCCGCAGACCTTCGGCAGCCGCGCGGACCTGAGGCAACGTCTCGGCTACCGCCAAGACCAGCGCGTCTGCATCGTCACCGTCGGCGGGTCTGCGGTCGGCGCACATCTGATCAAGCGCATCCTGCAGAGCTATCCCATGGCGCGCGCGAAGTTGCCTGAACTGCGCATGATCGTGGTGGCGGGTCCGCGCATCGATCCCGCTTCGCTGAACGCGCCTGACGGTGTCGAGGTGCACGCCTTCGTGCCGGACCTCGACCGCCATCTCGCCGCGTGCGACCTCGCGCTCGTGCAGGGCGGTCTCACCACCTGCATGGAGCTGACCGCGGCCGGAACGCCGTTCCTGTACTTTCCGCTCAAGAACCACTTCGAGCAGAATTTTCACGTCCCGCATCGTCTCGACCGCTATGGCGCCGGAAGGCGCATGGCGTTCGCCACCTCGACGCCGGATGTGATCGCCGAGGCGATGGTCGGTGCGTTACGCGCGCCGGCCAAATTCAAATCCGTCGACGCCGACGGTGCCGTCCGTGCCGCACGCATGCTGGCGGACTTGATCTGACCGAAAATCGAATTCTCAATGGAGGTACTGGTATTATGTCGAGCGTAAATAATGCGACCCAGATTGATCCTGACAAGCTCAATGCATTCATCGGTCAGATGTTGACAGATCTCGGCGGTGCATCCAGCATCGCGATGGTCCGGATGGGCGATGCGCTTGGATTGTACAAGGCACTGCACAGCAAGGGACCCATGACATGCACCGAACTCGCCAACACCGCCAAGGTCGATCCGCGATATCTGCGCGAGTGGCTGTCCAATCAGGCCAGCTCCAACTACCTGGCCTACGACCCCGCCTCAACCAGGTTCACGATGACGCCCGAACAGGCCATGGTGTTCGCGGTTCCGGAAAGCCCGGTCTACCTGATGGGCGGCTTCGACCTGATGGCGGCATTGCTCGAAAACCAGCCCAAGGTTCAGACCGCATTCAAATCCGGCGGAGGTATCGCCTGGGGCAGTCAAGCCACCTGCATGTTCTGCGCGGTCGCCCGCTTCTTCCGGCCGAGCTATCATAACCACCTCTTGTCGACGTGGCTGCCGGCCCTGTCTGGCGGCGTGATGAAGAAGCTCGAGGCGGGCGCGAAGGTCGCGGATGTCGGCTGCGGCCACGGCTGGTCGACCGTCACGATGGCCAAGGCCTTCCCCAAATCGCAGTTCGTCGGCTACGACTTTCATCCCGGCTCGATCGTGGATGCAAAGGCGCACGCCGAAACCCACGGCGTGTCGGCCAACACCCGCTTCGAGGTCGGCCTCGCCAAGGATTTTCCCGGCAAGGAGTTCGATCTCGTCACGTGCTTCGACTGCCTGCACGACATGGGCGATCCCGCGGGCGCCGCAGCCCACATCCGCCAGTCGTTGAAGGACGATGGAACCTGGATGGTCTGCGAGCCGATGGCCGGCGATCATCTCGAGCAGAATCTCAACCCGGTGGGGCGGCTGTACTACGCCGCATCGACCATGATCTGCGTGCCGACCTCGCTGGCGCAGGAAGTTGGCACTGCGCTCGGCGCGCAGGCCGGCGAAGCCAGGCTGCGCGAGGTCATTCTCAAGGGTGGCTTTACGAGCGTCCGCCGCGCTGCCGAAACGCCTTTCAACATGATTCTCGAAGCGCGGCCGTAAGGGATCTACCGGCGCGGGCGCGCGTGAGCCCGCGCGCTGACGAAGTTCACCGGCCGCAAGGTGTCCTTGCGGCCGGTATGCCAGTTGCAATCATTCAGTGGCATCGACAAGCCGCCCGAAGCGCACGGCTGTCATCCCCTTCCACGGCCGCCGCGTCGGCATGATGAGCATGCAGTCGTCATGGGGCGTCACCACCGGGACGTCTCCATCAAATCCGATCAGCGTGCCGCGCTTGGCCAGCACTTCCCCACCAAGGAATGGCGCGGCAAACGTGAACCGATCAGCGGTGATCGTAACGGGTTGCGTCACTTCGACGAACCGCTGCGGTGGCGGGACGCCGGTCCCGATATCAGGCGCAAATTCTTCGCCGAGGATCCCGCTTGCACGCAGAAAGCGAACGGCAGTCTCGATGGCGGTATCGGCGGAGCTTCTCGCCCAATGCTGTCCCGCTTCGACCAGGAGCGCATTGTCTGGACTGGCGGGCTCGGCAAAGCTGCCATAGTCGCGCATGCGCGGGCCCTGAGCATGGCCTTTGTCGGCAACGACGAGCGCCGGCGTCCCCACTTGTCGCGCGAGATCGCGTCCCTTGAGCAGCGGACCGGACAGAAGCAGCGGTGCCATGTCCGTCTGCATGGAGTGAATGTCGAGCAGCAGGTTTGCGTCCGCCACGATTGGCCGAAGCTGACGCGCGCGCCGCAGCTCGGCGCTGTCGCGTTCGCCGTCGAGGATCGAATCCGACCACAGCCGGTTCAAATCCTCGTCCACCCAGCGCGAAATAGTTGGGTCGGCCGCGTCCCACAGGGCGTACGCGTCGGCATTGGCGAAAACGAGCGTCAGTTTGCCCGCCACCGGCCGCGGGTTCTGCCGATGCAGCCAATCGAGCGCGATGGCCCCGCACAGCTCGTTGCCGTGGACGAGTGCCGAAATCAATACGTGCGGCCCTGCATGGCCCGAGTCGTATGTCGTTGCGAATTCGACGCCAGTATTTCCCCGCCGATATTGCGAGATGTCGGGCGCAGTCAGTTCGACGGGATACTCGGTATCGACTCGTGGTGTGGCCATCGCTGCATCCGTCTTGCTGCCAATGTGATCGAATTACGTTGGGAGCCATGCACGGTCAATCCCGGGGGTGGCGATAGGTCCCGCCCGTCCAAGAACGATTGTGTGATTGAGGCCCGGGTGAAGCGGCGTCGAGTGAGCGACGCGGCGCGGGGGGCGCGCACCGTGCTTCCATGAGGCTCCGCCCTTACTTCGCGCCCTCGGTCTGAAAACCGCCGAGATAGCTTGCGGCGACGCGCTGGTCGGCCGCGATCTCGCTGGCCTTGCCCGAGAGGACGAACTCGCCGAGCTCCATCACATAGGCGCGGTCGGCAATCCTGAGCGCGGCCTGCGCGTTCTGTTCGACCAGGAGCACGGAGACGCCGCTCGCGCGCAACTCGGTGACGGTGCGGAAGATGTCGGCGACGATGATCGGCGCAAGCCCCAGGCTCGGCTCGTCCAGCATCAGAAGCCGCGGCTCGCCCATCATGGCGCGGCCCATCGCCAGCATCTGCTGCTCGCCGCCCGACAGCGTGCCGGCGAGCTGCCTGCGCCGCTCCTTCAGCCGCGGAAACAGCGCATAGACCCGCTCGAACGAGGCCGCGGCGCGCGCCTTTGCCACGCGGAAGGCGCCGAGCTGAAGATTGTCCTCCACGTTCATGGTCGAGAACAGCTCGCGATGCTCCGGCACGAGGCAAAGCCCCGCGGCCACGCGGTCCTCGATCTCGAGCCGCGCCATGTCCTCTCCGGCAAAGGCGACGCGGCCCTGCAGCGGCAGCACGCCCATGATCGCATTCAACAGCGTGGTCTTGCCGGCGCCGTTGGCGCCGACGATGGTGACGATCTCGTTGTCGCCGACCTCGAGCGACACCGCGCGAACCGCTTCGACCTTGCCGTAGGAGACGTGCACATCGTTGACCCCTAACAGCGGGCGCTTGTCAGGGTTCATGCCGCTACTCCGAGATAGGCCTTGATGACCTCGGGATTGGTCTTGATCGCCTCCGGCGTGCCTTCCGCGATCTTGGTGCCGAAATCGAGCACCACGATGCGGTCGGCGAGATCCATGACGAAGCCCATGTCGTGCTCGACCAGCAGCACCGACATGCCGCCTTCCCGCAATTGTCGCAGCAGGGTCGCAAGCCGCTGCTTCTCCATTTGGCGCAAACCGGCCGCGGGCTCGTCGAGCAGCAACAGCATCGGGTCGACGCAGAGCGCGCGCGCGATCTCCACGATGCGCTGTTGGCCGAGCGACAGCGAGCCCGCGAGGTGGTCGATCTGGTCGGAGAGGCCGACACGCTCGATCTGGCGCGCGGCCTCGGCGAACAGTCTTGCCTCGTCGGCGCGATCGAGCCGGAACATGCTGGCGAGCGGGCCGGAGTGTCCCCGCAGATGGGCGCCGATCGCGACGTTCTCGAGCACGGTCATATCAGGCACCAGCTTGACGTGCTGGAAGGTTCTGCTGATGCCGAGCTTGACCACTTCCTGCGGCGGGGCGCCGGTCATCGGCTTGCCGAGCACGGAGATGCGGCCGCCCGAGGGCGGCAGCACGCCGGTGATCAGGTTGAAGGTCGTGCTCTTGCCGGCACCATTGGGGCCGATCAGGGCCACGATTTCGCGGGCCTGCACGTCGAAGGAAACGTCGTTGACCGCGATGACGCCGCCGAACCGCTTGCGCGCCTTCTCGATCTGCAGCAGCACGCTCGGCGCACCGGCGGCGCGCACGCGCGCCGGCAGCGCGAGCGAGGTGTCGGGCCATTTGGGCGCGGGCTTGAAGGGCAATCGCGACGTCAGCCAGGGCCAGATTCCGGTCGGCGCCAGTTGCAGCAGGCTCACCAGCAGGATGCCGAACACGATGGTCTCGAGCTGGCCCTCGCCGTGCAGCAGCATCGGCAGGTAGCTCTGCAGGATCTCCTTGAGGATGACGACAATGGCGGCGCCCAAGACGCCGCCCCAGACATAGCCGGCGCCGCCGACCACGGCGATGAAGAGATATTCGATGCCGACCTGCACGCCGAACGGGGTCGGATTGGCGGCGCGCTGGAAATGCGCGTAGAGCCAGCCCGAGAGGCCGGCCAGCACCGCGGCATAGATGAACACCAGCATCTTGGCGCGCGGTGCGTGGACGCCGAAGGCTTCGGCGGCGACATGGCCGCGCCGCAGCGCGCGGATCGCGCGTCCAGTCCGGGAGTCCAGGAGATTCAGCGTGAGCAAAGCCGCGATGAGAACCGCGAGCCAGATCGCATAATAGATGGTGCCGGGATCGATCATCCGGAAGCCGTCGATCGACAGCGGCGGGATCGCGGAGATGCCGTCATTGCGGCCGAGGAATTCGAGCTTGCTGAAGAGGTAGAACAGGCCGAGACCCCAGGCGATGGTGCCGAGCGGCAGGTAATGTCCGGACAGCCGCACCGTGACCAGGCCGAGCAGCACGGCGGCGGCGCCGCTGACCACGAGCGAGAGGGGCAGTGTCAGCCACGGCGACACGCCATAGGCCGTGGTCAATACCGCCGTGGTGTAGGCGCCGAAGCCGCAGAACGCGGCCTGGCCGAAGGACGTCAGGCCGCCGACGCCGGTCAGGAGCACGAGTCCCATCGCCACCAGCGCCGACAGTCCGATATTGTCTGATAGCACGATCCAGAACGGCGGCACGCCGGGTATGAACGGGATCACCGCCATGATGGCTGCAAAGATCAGGATCGGCCAACGCTCCTTCATCGCGGTCTAGTCCTTCTCTTCCTCGACCGCGGGCGCGGCCAGCGATCGCAACAACAGCACCGGAATGAGCAGCGTGAAGACGATGACCTCCTTGAAATTGCTGGCGTAGAACGAAGAGAAGGCTTCGACGGTGCCGACCACGAGCGCCGCTATGGCGGTCAGTGGATAGCTCACGAGGCCACCGATGATCGCGGCGATGAAGCCTTTCAGGCCGATCAGGAATCCGGTGTCGTAATAGAGCGTGGTGATCGGCACGATCAGGATTCCCGACAGCGCCCCGATAACGGACGCAAGCAAGAAGGCGATCTGCCCCGAGAGCGAGGTGCGGATACCGACCAGGCGCGCGCCGAGCCGGTTGACGGCGGTGGCGCGCAGCGCCTTGCCGTAAAGGGTGAGGCCGAAGAACAGCCAGAGGGCGAGGATGAAGGCAACCGTGATGCCGTAGACCGCAAGACTCTGGCCGGTGAAGCGCAGCGGCCCGACCGTCACGGCCAGATCCGCGATCGTCGGACCGCGCTGGCCCTCGGCGCCGAAGAACAGCAGGCCGAGCCCCTGCATCGCGAAGTGACAGCCGACGGAGGCGATCAGGAGCACCAGCACCGAGGTGTGCGCCAGCGGCTGAAACGCGATGCGGTAGAGGAACAGGCCGATCGATGCGACGATCACCAGCGACAAGGCGAGGCTGGCGGCAACCGGCGGATGATGGCCGGCGGCCCAGGAGGTCAGAGCGAGGACGGCGCAGGGCAGCACGATGTTGACCGCGAAAGCCCGTCCGATCCGCTGGGCATGCAGGGACTTGCGGGCGGCAACCAGGTCGAAGGCGAAGGCCACGATCCCCATGGCAACCGCAAGCCGCGCCGTCCCCGGCATCTGGCCCGACGCCAGCGAGGCATAGGTCAGCGCGCCATAGGTGACGAACTCGCCCTGCGGGATCAGGATCACGCGCGTCACGGCGAACACCAGCACCAGCGCCAGCCCGAGCAACGCATAGATCGCGCCGTTGGTGATGCCGTCCTGCAGCAGGAACAGCATGATCGTGGTGTTCAAGAGTAGTCGCTCCCCCTTTGGGCTTTCCGACCGCTCGCAGTTGCGAAGGCCGCCGGTCCGTTCGCGGCAGTTGAAAACTGCCGTCCATATTTGATATGGTCCATAACAATTATGGATTATAACATCAAGGCCGGCGTTGCCGAGCCTAGATCGGGAAAGCGGGAACGAAAAGCGGGCAACTCGGCGATGACTGTTTCCAAGGCGACGATGGCGGAAGGCGGCAAGGCCCGCAAGGAGGGCGCCGAGGCGAGCGCCGACGGCAATCCGCTGCAGCTCGGCGAATTGTCGGAGCTGCTCGGCTACACGCTCAAACGCGCGCAACTGAAGGTGTTCGAGGATTTCCTGCGCTGCATGGCGTCGCTGCAACTGACGCCGGCGCAGTTTTCCGTCCTGGTCCTGCTCGAGAAGAATCCCGGGCGCAACCAGACCGAGATCGCCAACACGCTCGGCATCCTCAGGCCGAATTTCGTGTCGATGCTCGACGGGCTCGAGAGCCGCGATCTCTGTGCGCGGATCCGTTCCACCAATGACCGCCGCTCCCACAATGTCGTCTTGACCGACAAGGGGCGTTCGGTGCTGGCGCGAGCGAAGCGGCTCGTCGCCACCAAGCACGAGGCGCGGCTCAACGGGCTGTTGGGACCCGATAACCGCGCCGCGCTGCTGTCGATGCTGACGAAGCTCGCCAGGGAGTTTTGAGGGCGTTCGTCATTCCGGGGAGTGAGCTCGCGACAATGACGGAGGCGGCCGCAATCACGCGGCGACAATGCGCTCGGTAGCCGGGCGCGCCTCGCGTCCGGAGAGGAACCGCCGCTCGATTTCCAGCGCGGGCAGGGGTCTGCTGAACAGAAAGCCCTGCATTTCGGTGCATCCTTCGGATGCAATCCGCTCGAGCTGTTCGCTGGTCTCGACGCCTTCGGCGGTGGCCGTCATGCCCATCCCCTTCGCCAGCGCCGCAACCGCGCGGACGATGTTGAGCGAGCCGGTGTTCTCGGTGATGTCCTTCACGAACGACCGATCGATCTTGATCTTGTCGAACGGGAAACACTGAAGATAAGTCAACGAGGAATATCCGGTGCCGAAATCGTCCATCGCGATGCGGACGCCGAGCGCGCGCAACTGGTGCAGCACCGCAAGGGTGGTTTCCCTGTTGTGCAGAAGAACCGTCTCGGTGATTTCGATCTCGAGCCGTGTCGGTTGCAGGCCGGAGGCTGCGAGCGCGCCGACGATGACCTGCTGCAGGCCCGGGCTGCGGAACTGGGCCGCCGAAATGTTGATCGCGACGTGGAGATCTTGCGGCCATCGGGCCGCGGTGGCGCAGGCTTGCCGGATCACCCATTCTCCGAGGGGAACGATAAAGCCGATCTCTTCCGCCAGAGGAATGAAGGTCGCGGGTGAGATCAGGCCTTTTTCCGGGTGGCTCCACCGGATCAGGGCTTCGAATCCGCTGATCTCGTTGCTCGCCAGATTGACGACCGGTTGGTAGTAGAGTTCGAACTCGCCGGCCGGCAAGCCTCTCCGCAGGTGCTGCTCCATGATGCGGCGAGTCTGCATTTGCAGGTCCATCGTCGTCTCGAAAAAGCGGAAGGTGCCACGGCCATCCTCCTTTGCCTTGTACAGTGCGAGATCGGCATTGCGCAGCAGCTTGTCCGGCCTCGATCCGTCGCCGGGACCGATGGCGATGCCGATGCTCGCCCCGATCACGGCCAGATGGCCGTCGAGATCGAAGGGTTCGCTGATCTCGGCGATGATGGCTTGCGCAAGCGCGGTTGCCTGGGCGGGGTCGGTGACGGGAGTCTGCACGATGACGAATTCGTCGCCGCCGGTCCGCGCGATGGTGTCGGTTTCACGGACCAGCCGGCGCAGCCGCTCGGCGACGATTTTCAGCAGCTTGTCGCCAGCGGGATGGCCAAACGTATCGTTCACGGCCTTGAATTGATCGAGGTCGAGGTGATGAACCGCGACCATGTCCTCGCCGTGAATTCGGCGGGCCAGAGCGATTTCGAGCCGCTGGTCCAGCAGGACGCGATTGGCGAGGTCGGTCAGCGCGTCGTGGTGGGCCATGTATTCGATCTTGACCTCGGAGCGCCGCTGCTCGGTGATGTCTTCGTGGGTGGCAACCCAGCCGAGATCGGGCATCGGGCGGTGACGGATCTTGACGGTGCGCCCGTTGCGCAGCTCCACGATTGAGTCCGTGGGCTCGGCGGAGACCGCGACCTTGTTGCGCCAGCGGAGATATTCTTCCCTGGACATCGCCGGGAAGCTTCCCGCCTCAAAACGCAGGTCGACGATGTCGGCGAGCGGGGTGCCGGGACCGACGCGGCCGGGCGGAAGATCGTACATCTCGATGTAGCGGTCGTTGCATACGATCAGCCGCTGCTCCGCGTCGAAGAAGCATAGTCCCTGGGACATGTTGTTGATGGCCGTATCGAACTGCAGGTTCCTCGTCTGCAGCGCTTCTTCCTGTTTCCTGCCAAGCTCGATCTGCGCCTGCAGCCGGGCGCTCAGTTCGTCCCGGCCGGTGATGTCCTCATGGGTGGCCATGCCGCCGCCGCCCGGCAGCGGATGCACCGTATAGGCGATGGTCCGGCCGTCGGCAAATTCCTGGATGGTCGTGGCGGGGACGATGACGTTGCCGATGCGCTCGCGAACATAGTCGTCGGGGTTGGAACGGACCTTAAGTCCAAGATTCAGGCGATGCCTGATCAACTGGCTGATCGGGGTCCCGGGCTGCACCTGCTCGGCCGAAAGCCGATAGATTTCCATGTACCGGGTGTTGCAGAACACGACCTCGCGCTTGCCGTCGAAGACGATGAGTCCGAGCGACAGCTGATGGATCGCCTCCTCGAGCAGCCGGTCGGGGCGAGCCGGTTCCGCCTCTGCGGCACACGCAACGGAATCCATGGTTTGGCGATCCTCTGCGGCAAGCTTGCAGCGCTCCGACAGTGAGGAGCCCATACGATTGAAGCCAAAAGCGGTGAATCGCGGTTTGAGACGCGAGGACCGGCGGGGAATTCCTTCGAATTCGGTCAACGGACCGTTAACGCTGGTGGTCGCCGGAAAGCCGGTCGGCGGGGGGCAACGGGGGGTGATGTTACACCCGGTCCACCAATATCACCCTGATATCGTTCACATTGGTCAAGGTCGGGCCGGTCTGCAGCAGGTCGCCGGTCAGGCCAAAGAAGGCGGTAGCGTCATTGTTGTCGAGAAAGGCTGCCGGCTCGAGGCGGCGTGCGGCCATCCTGGCGAATGTCGCAGCATCGATCATGGCGCCGGCCGGATCGGCCGCACTGCCCGCACCGCCATCGGCGCCGTCGGTGTCGCCGGCGAGCGCCGCGATGCCCGGCGTGTCCTTGAGGCTTGCGGCCAGCGCCAGCGCATATTCCTGGTTGGGGCCGCCGCGACCCTGGCCGCGCACGGTCACGGTGAGTTCGCCGCCGGACAGGATCGCGATGCGCTTGCCGTCTGCCCGCGCCTCAAGCGCCAGTCGCGCATGGTCGGCCGCGATCTCGCGCGCCTCGCCCTCGAGATCGGCGCCGAGATCGAGGGTTTCATAGCCCGCGTCCTGCGCCAGCCTGACCGCGGCGTCGAGCGAGGCGCGCGGGCGTGCGATCAATTCGAAACGCGCGCGGGCAAAGGCCGGATCATCCGGCTTGCAGCTTTCGTTATCGGGGTCGTCGAGCGCACGGCGGACCGCGTCGTCGATCGCGATGTCATATTTGGCGACGATGGCGCGGGCATCCGCAAGCGTGGTCGGATCCGGCACGGTCGGTCCCGAGGCGATCGCGGACGGATCGTCACGGGGAACGTCCGAGATCGCGAGCGTCACGATTGCGCTAGCGCGGTGGCCGGCGCGCGCCAGCCGGCCGCCCTTGATCCGCGACAAATGCTTCCGGACGGTGTTGATCTCGCCGATCGGCGCACCGGAGCGCAGCAGGGCGCGGGTCAGCTGCTGCTTCTGGAGGAAGGTGATGCCAAGGGCGGGCGCGATCCAGTTCGCCGACCCGCCGCCGGACAGCAGCACCAGCAGCAGGTCGTCGCCCTGCGCGTCGTGGGCGAGGCGCAAGGTCTCCGCCGCGGCCTTCAGCCCGGCCTCGTCAGGTGAGGGATGACCGGCCTCGATGACCTTGATCCGCCGGGTCGGAACGCCATGGCCGTGGCGGGTGGTCGCAATGCCGGAGAGCCGCTCGGGCGTGAGCGCGAGCGTATCGAGATAGTGGTGCTCGGCGGCTCTGGCCATGGCCGCGGCGCCCTTGCCGGCGGCAAGGCAGATCACCCGCCCGGCGAGCGGTTTGGGCAGATGCGCTGCCAGCACCCTGTCGGGATGCGCGGCCGCGACCGCGGCGTCGAAGATCGCGCGCAACAAAGGGCGTCGGTCGGTCATGGTCTCACGGGATCCGAGATGAAAAAACCGGAGGGCCGGTTATCCAACCTATTGCCGCAAAAGAAAACCCCCGCAAGGTCAACCTTGCGGGGGGCGTCCGTGGCACGTGCCCGAAGCTCTAGCCGCCGACGTCGCCGCTGATGACGTCGCCGAACAGCTCCCACTTTTCGCCCTTGAACCGCATCAGCTGCAGCTGGCTGAGCGGAGCAAAGTCGGTCGGCGAGGTGTCGATCTTGATGCCGGGCAGCAGCACCTCGGTGCGGAAGCCCTTCAGGTTCGCCGCCTGCTTCATGACGTTTTCGCGCGTGAGGTCGTCACCGCACTGCTTGAGCACCTGAACCAGCGTCTGCGCCACGCCGTAGCCGACGATCGTTCCGCCGTCGAGCTTGTCGCCCTCCGGAAAATCCTTGGCCATGAAATCGAGGAACTGCTTCATGCCGGGGTCATTGGCCCACTGCGGATCCGAGACGTCCTTCAGATAGGCTGCGGAAATGACGTCTTGCGATTTGTCGTAGCCTGCGGGCTTGATGACGCTGCCGACCGACGCTGCGACGTTGTTGAGAATATGCAGCGCCTTCCAATCGATCTCCGCGACCTTCTTGATCGCTTGCGCCGCGAATTTCGGGGTGGTGATGTTGACGAAAACGTCGGCACCGGTCGATTTCAGCTTGACGATGTGGTTGTCGATCGAGGGCTCCGTGGTCTCGTAGCTCTCCTCGGCGACGATCATCGAGGTCGCCTTGGCGCCCAGCCCGTCCTTGAGGCCCTTCAGATAGTCCTTGCCGTAATCGTCATTCTGGAACAGCACGGCGATCTTGGCATCCGGCTTCTCTTTCAGGAGATATTTGGCGTAGATGCGGGCCTCGCTCTGGTAGTTGGGCTGCCAGCCCATGGTCCAGGGGAAATCCTTGGGATCGTTCCACTTGGTGGCGCCGGTGGCGACGAACAGTTGCGGCACCTTCTTCGAGTTCATGTATTTGTGGATCGCCGAGTTCGGCGGCGTGCCCAGCGAGTTGAAGATGAAGAGGACCTCGTCGCTCTCGACCAGCTTGCGCGCCTGCTCCACCGTCTTGGGCGGGCTGTAACCGTCGTCATAGCTGATGAAATTGATCTTGCGGCCGTTGATGCCGCCGGCATCGTTGATCTTCTTGAAGTACGCGGCCTCGGTCTTGCCGATGATGCCGTAGGCGGATGCGGGTCCGCTGTAGGGCATGATGTTACCGACCTTGATTTCGGTGTCGGTCGCGCCGGTGTCGTATTTCTTGTCGGCGGCAAGCGCTGCGCTGATCGACGCGGCGAAAATGGCAAGCGCGGCTGAGGTGATCGCTGCCTTGCGGATCGTAACGGCCATTCGTTTCTCCCTTTTGCAATTGGTGCGGATCATGGGTCTGACGGCCTTCTTGGCTGAAGGCTCTTTTTCGACGCACCTATCTAGCAAATTCTGGGGCAAAAAGCCCCTGCGACAACGCCACAGGGGATGCTGCTTTAGTAGTCAGCCGCCGAATAGTTAACCGCCGACGTCTCCGGAGATGATGTCGCCGAACAGATCCCATTGGCTGCCGTTGAACTTCATCAACTGAAGCTGGGAAATCGGGGCAAAGTCGGTCGCGCTGGTGTTGACTTTGACGCCGGGCAACAGGCCGCCAAGCTCCAGATCCCTGATGTCGGCCGCCTGCTTCATGATGTTCGCGCGTGTGAGATCGTCGCCGCAGGCCTTCAGCACATGGACCAGGCCTTGCGCGACGGTGTAGCCGTACATCACCGAGGCATCGGTGCGATTGGCCTCGGGGTAATACTTGTCGAGGAATTCGTTCCAGGCCTTCATGCCCGCGTCGTTCTTCCATTGCGGATCGTTCGGGTCCTTGAGGTAGGCCGAGGAGATGATGCCCTGGGCGTTTTGCGGACCGGCCGGCGTGATCACGCTGCCGATGGACGCGCTGACGTTGTTGAGGAAGTGAAGCGGCTTCCATTCGATCTCGGCGATCTTCTTGATCGCTTGCGCCGCGAATTTCGGCGTGGTCACGTTGAAGAACACGTCCGCGCCGGACGATTTGAGCTTGACGATGTGGCTGTCGATGGTCGGCTCGGTGGTCTCATAGCTCTCCTCGGCGATGATCATCGAGGCGGCCTTGGCGCCGAGCCCGTCTTTCAGGTCCTTCAGATAGTCCTTGCCGTAATCGTCGTTCTGGAACAGCACGGCGATCCTGGCGTTCGGCTTCTCTTTGAGAATGTATTTCGCGTAGATCCGCGACTCGCTCTGGTAATTGGGCTGCCATCCCATGGTCCAGGGGAATTCCGTCGGATCGTTCCACTTGGTGGCGCCGGTGGCGACGAACAGCTGCGGCACCTTCCTGGTGTTCATGTATCTCTGGATCGCCGAGTTGGGTGGGGTGCCGAGTGAGTTGAAGATGAAAAGCACCTCGTCGCTCTCCACCAGCTTGCGCGCCTGTTCCACCGTCTTCGGCGGGCTGTAGCCGTCGTCGTAGCTGATGAAATTGATCTTGCGGCCGTTGATGCCGCCTTCGGTGTTGATCTTCCTGAAGTAGGCATCTTCGGTCTTGCCGATTACGCCATAGGCGGAAGCAGGCCCCGAATAGGGCATGATATTGCCGATCTTGATCTCGGTGTCGTTGGCGCCGGCGTCGTATTTCTTTTCGGCGGCAAGTGTGCCGCTGCTGGTCAGAGCAGATATCGCGAGGGCAGCCGATAAGGTTCCCCATCGCAGCTTGAGAGCTCGCATTTGGACCTCCTTGGTCTGGTCGGATGTGTCATTTTTCTGATTGTGGAGCGCTTGCCGGCTCCTGGGTCGCATTCAATACCCTCCAGCGAGTCCCGGCAAAGCAAAAGCCCCGCGCGGCGGTAGCCGGGGGCGTCGTTTGGTCGAACAGCAGGGGTTACGGAGGTGTGAGGATACGCGTTTTCGATTTGAAGTTGACGGACGCGAAATTATCACCTGTCCGGGAGCTTCAAATCGGCGACACTAGTGCCCGGGCTTGCCGCTCATGATGTCGCCGAACAGCTCCCACTTCTGGCCCTTGAACCGCATCAGCTGCAGCTGATCGATCGGCGCGAAGTCGGTCGGCGAGGTGTTGATCTTGATGCCCGGAAGCAGCGTGTCGGGCATGAAATCCTTCAGGTTCGCAGCCTGCTTCATGATGTTCTCGCGGGTCAGATCGTCGCCGCATTGCGTCAGCACCTGGACCAGGGTCTGGGCGGCGCCGTAGCCGTACACCGTCGCTGCGTCGAGCCGGTTGCCGCCGGGATCGTATTTGCGCAGGAAGTCGAGGAATTTCTTCATGCCGGGATCGTCGTCCCACTGCGGATCGGCGCCGTCCTTGGCGAACGCCGCCGACAGCACCCCTTGCGCGTTCTCGAAGCCCGCCGGCAACATCACGGCGCCAACCGAGGCCGAGACGTTGGCAATGATCTGCAGGGGTTTCCAGTCGATCTCGGCCCGTCGCTTGATCGCCTGCGCCGCAAATTTTGGCGTGGTGATGCTGACGAAGACATCGGCCCCGGATTCCTTCAGCCGGACCACGTGATCGTCGATCGTGGGTTCGGAGGTCTCGTAGCTGTCCTCGGCCACGATCATCGAGGACGCCTTGGCGCCCAGGCCGTCCTTCAGCCCCTTGAGGTAGTCCTTGCCGAAATCGTCGTTCTGGTAGAGCACGGCAATCTTGCCGTTCGGCTTTTCCTTCAGCAGGTAGTCCGCATAGATGCGCGCTTCGCTCTGGTAGCTGGGTTGCCAGCCCATGGTCCACGGAAAGTGCTTCGGATCGTTCCATCTGGCGGCGCCGCTGGCAACGAAGAGCTGCGGAACCTTCTTGTCGTTGAGATATTTCTGCAGCGCCGAATTCGACGGCGTGCCGAGCGGGTTGAAGATCAGCAGCACCTCGTCGCTCTCCACCAGCTTGCGCGCCTGCTCGACCGCTCTCGCGGGATTGTAGCCGTCGTCGTAGCTCAGGAAGGTGACCTTGCGTCCGTTGATGCCGCCCTCGGCGTTGATCTTCCGGAAATAGGCTTGCTCGGTCATGCCGATCACGCCATAGCCGGAGGCCGGGCCGCTGTAGGGCATGATGTTGCCGATCTTGATGTCGGTGTCGGTCGCCCCGGGGTCATATTTCTTCTGTGCCCGTGCGCCGTCCGCGCTGATCGCCAGCACCGTCGCCGCAAGCGCGGCAACGCAAAGCACCCCTCCGCAACGCATGGCCTCGTCCCCTACATCTTCCTCAACTTGCCGAGCAGTTGCTGGCTGACGACGGCAACCTGCCTCGCACCGTGCGGAACCAGGAAGATGACGAGGAACAGCAGCACGCCGAACACGGCGCCGGAGAGGCCCTTGGAGACCCCTTCCGCAATGTTCGGGACGAAGATAATGAAGGCCGAACCCACGATCGATCCGGGCAGCCATCCGACGCCGCCGACCACCATGCCGAGGAACAGCGAGATTGCAAGCTGGATGGTGTAGCTGTCGGGCGCCACGAACTGGACCGCGATCGCCCCCAGCCCGCCGGCCACCCCGGTGATTCCGGCGCTGACGCCGAACGCCAGTGTCTTGTACAGCGCGACGTCGACGCCCATGGCCGAGGCCGCGATCTCGTTGTCGCGGATTGCCATGAAGGCGCGGCCCGATCGCGAGCGCAAGAGATTGACCGAGAAGATGTAGATCGCGACCACGACCGCGAGCGTGAAGTAGTACAGCCAGGCGTCCTGCGAGAGATGCAGGCCGAACGGCGCGTCCGGCTTGGTCACCACGAGGCCCTGCACGCCGCCGGTCCACTTCTCGAAGAAGTTCAGTTTCAGCAGCTGCGGCATCGCGGTGGCGAGCGCGAAGGTCGCGAGCGCAAGATAGACGCCGGAGAGACGCAGCGCCGGCTGGCCGAACAGGAACCCGGCCCCGAAGCAGATGACGCCCGCGATCGGCAGCGTCAGCGCGTAGTTGACGTTGTACTGCTCCATCAGGATCGCGGAGGTATAGGCCCCGATGGCGTAGAACGCGCTCTGGCCGAGCGAGAACTGGCCGCTGCCGCCGGTCAGGATGTTGAGCGCGAGTACGGCTAAGCCATAGATCAGCAGCATCGTCATCTGGAAGACGATGAAGTTCTTGGCAAACACCGGAACCAGAACCAGCAGGGCCAGCACGACCAGCGAGGTGCCGGCGCCGAGCGTCATGGCCCGCTTCGGAACGGCCTCGACGACAGGCGCTTCGGTGACGACGTCCTCAACAGCGCTCATGATCAAACTCGCTTCACGATTTGCCGGCCAAACAGTCCGGCGGGTTTGACGACCAACACGGTGATGATCAGGGCCAGCGCGATCGGCAGTTTCAGCTCGTTGCCGACGCCCGGAATGTAGGTCCCGGCGAGATTTTCGAAGATGCCGACCAGGAAGCCGCCGATCACCGCTCCGAACGGGCTGGTCAGCCCGCCGAGCACGGCGGCGGCAAATCCGTAGATCAGGACGCCCAGCATCATGTTCGGCTCGAGGAACACCACGGGCGCGATCATCATGCCGGCGACCGAGCCGATCGCCGCCGCCATGCCCCAGCCGAGCGCGATCATCCACGAGGTATTGATGCCGACGAGCCGTGCCGATTCCGGCAATGAGGCGGCGGCGCGCATCGCGAGGCCAACCCTGGTAAATTGAAAGAAGAAGTAGAGGAAGAGCAGCATCAGCAGGGTGACGCCGATCATGCCGGCCTGATGCGTCGAGATCAGCTGGCTGCCGAGGAACGGGGAGGAGCCGAACGGCGTCGGGTACTGCTTGATGGTGAAGTCCCAGATCAGGCCGGCGACGCTGTTGATGATGGCATAAAGCGCGATGAAGCCGGCTACGTTGGTCAGGATCGGGGCTTTGGCGAGAGGCTTGAACAGCAGCCGCTCGATCGCGATGCCGCCGGCGAACGAGAAGGCCAGCGTGAGGATGAAGGCGCCCCAGTAGGGGACGCCCCACTGCATCAGCTGCCAGGAGATGAAGGTCGAGAACATCGCCATTTCGCCTTGCGCGAAATTGAGATGGTCGATCGCCTGGTAGATCATGACGACGGCGAGCGCCATGCAGGCATAAATCGCTCCGGTGGAAATGCCGGCCAGGATTTGATTGGTGAAAAGCTCCATGGTCCCGGCTCCTCAATAACCCAGATAGGATTTGCGGATGTCTTCGTTGTTGGCGATCTCCTTTGCAGGCCCCGCCATCACGATGCGACCGGTTTCGATCACATAGGCCTGGTCGGCGAGCTCCAGCGCCAGCTGGGCGTTCTGCTCGACCACCAGGATCGTCACCTTGTCCTCGCGGTTGATCTTGCCGAGGATCTTGAACAGGTCGCGCACGATCAGGGGCGCGAGGCCGAACGACGGCTCGTCCAGCAGCATCAGCCGTGGCCGCAGCATCAGGGCGCGGGCGACCGCGAGCATCTGCTGTTCGCCGCCGGACAGCGTGCCGGCCTGCTGGGTATAACGCTGCTTCAGCACCGGGAAATGCTCATACATCCGCTCGATATCGGAGACGATGCCGGCCTTGTCCTTGCGGGTGATGGCGCCGAGCTGGAGGTTTTCCTCCACCGTCATGGTGGTGAAGGTGCCGCGGCCCTGCGGCACGTGCGCAATGCCGAGGCGCACGATGTTCTCGGTCGAGCGGCTGGCGAGCGCCGCGCCCTCGAATTCGATCGCCCCGGTCGAGCGCACCATGTTGCAGATCGCCCGCAGCGTGGTGGTCTTGCCGGCACCGTTGGCCCCGAGCAGCGTGGTCAGCGAGCCTTCGTCGAGCGAGAAGCTCAGGCCATGAAGCGCCTGGACCTGCCCGTAATAGGCGCGCAAATCCTTGACGTTGAGCATCGCCGTCATTGGTCCTTGCTCCCCAGATAGGCCTTGATGACATCGGGGTCGGCCTGCACCTGGCTGGGCGTGCCCTCGGCGAGCTTGCGGCCGAAATTGAGCGCGACGACATGATCGGCGATCGACATCACGAGCCCCATGTGATGCTCGACCAAAAGGACGGTGATCTTGCGGTCGTCGCGAATGCGACGGATCAGGTCGCCGAGCACATGGACTTCCTCATGATTGAGGCCGCCCGCGGGTTCGTCGAGCAGCAGGATCTTGGGATCGGCGGCCAGGGCGCGGGCCAGCTCGACCCTTTTCTGGGTGCCGAACGGCAGCCCCGACACCACGGTCTGGGCGACCTCCTCCAGGCCGAGATAGGCCAGGATTTCGTGAACCTTCTTGTTCATCGACGCTTCGCCGCGGCGGACCCAGGCGAGCTTCAGGGAATCGCTGACGATGTCGCTCGAGGTGCGGGCGTGGGTGCCGACCCGGACGTTGTCGAGCACCGAGAGGTTGGGAAACAGCGCGACGTTCTGGAAGGTGCGGCCGATGCCGATTTCGGCGATCCGGTGCGGCGGCCGCTTCAGGATGCTCTCACCCAGCATCAGGATGTCGCCCGAGCTCGGCTGATAGAGCCGGCTGAGGCAGTTGAACAGCGTGGTCTTGCCGGCCCCGTTCGGTCCGATCAGGCCGAGGATCTGGCCCTGCTGCAGGTCGAATGAGACACCGTTGAGCGCAACGATGCCACCGAACACGACGCTGACGTCGCGAACCGCGAGCAGGGGATCGCGCCCCTGCGCGAGCTGTGCCTGCGTCATATCGTTCCACCCCGGGGGCCGATAGGGGTGAACGGGCATGGCGAACATGTTCGCCGGCGATTGACGCTACCTGATCCCCTCGGCCATACGTGCAACTTTCCCTCCTGACTTCAGCTTCTTATTTGGTTCTTTTTTTGATCGCGGCGCGGGGCCGCCGACTCTTGATTCAACAAGTTTTGCTTGCGGTATCGCGCCACCCAGAGCCGCCTCGATGTTCCTTACCATCGCCAAGAGACGAGGTCCAATATCGCTGACCAGCCGGTCTTCCGTGAAGCGGAATGCCGGCGCACCGCAGTTAAACGCATAAGGACCGGTTCCGTCATTTAACTTTAGTGCAACGCCGACCGCGTGCACGTCGTCCTGCCATTCGCCGGCCGAAATCGTGAAGCCGTGTTTGGCTACCGTCTCGCCGGAGCGTTCGATGCCGTCGCGCAGTTTGGCCCAGCGGCTGCCATAGTGCTCGCGAAGGTCGCGCAACAACGCGGCGCGCTCGTCGTCGGGCAGGGCCCAGATATAGGCGCGCCCCATCGCTGTCGTTGCAATCGGAATGCGGGAGCCGACGTCGAGCTGAACGTTGACCGTCAGACCGTTCCGGCTCTGGCCGAAATAGATCATGCTGTGGCGGTCGCGGCCGCCGACCGCGACCGCGCCGCCGGTCTCGCGCATCAAGGCATCGCGAAACGGCTCGGACAGATGACGAACGCCGAGATTGGCCAGCGCCGCATAGCCGAGCGCCATTGCCGAGGGGGCGAGCTGATATTTTTCGAACCGCGGAACGGGTGCAAGGTATCCCAGCTTGGTCAGGGTATAGGTCAGCCGCGACACGGTCGGCTTGGGCAGATTGGTGCGGGCCGCGATCTCCTGATTGCCGAGCAGCCCGTCATTGGGACGGAAGGCGCGCAACACATCGAGCCCGCGGGACAGCGCGACGACGAAGCGGCGATCGGTCGCGACTTTCTTGGCTGGACGTTTCATTCCCTGCCGATGTGAGGTCATCGTTGACAAGGCACGTGCTTCAAAATAACCCTCCATGTCAAGATGTGGAATTGAATTCCGCAGTGCGAAATCGAACCAAGAACAAAAGTCCCAAGGAGTTCAGCGTGAACGAAGTGGTCAAGCTCGAGCGTCATGACGACATCGCCATCGTCACCGTCAACAGTCCTCCGGTCAACGCACTGAGCGCCGCGGTTCGCGGCGGTATTCTGGAATGCATCAAAGCTGCGATCGCCGATCCCGAGGTCAAGGGTATCGTGCTGACCTGCGGCGGCCGCACCTTCATCGCCGGCGCCGATATCACCGAATTCGGCAAGCCGCCGCAGCCGCCGGGCCTCAGCGAGGTGCTGGGCGAAATGGAAAACGCGCCGAAGCCGATCGTTGCCGCCATTCACGGCACCGCGCTCGGCGGCGGGCTCGAAGTGGCGCTCGCCTGTCATTTCCGTGTCGCAACCAAGGACGCGCGATTGGGCCTGCCCGAGGTGAAGCTCGGGCTGTTGCCGGGCGCCGGCGGCACGCAGCGCCTGCCGCGCGCGGTCGGCCCGGAGCTGGCGGTGAAAATGATTGTCGGAGGCGATCCGATTGGAGCGTCCGAGGCGCTGAAGAATGGCCTGATCGAGGAGATCGTCGAAGGTCCGGCCTCTGGCGGCGAGGCGTTCGTCCGCAAGGTGCTGGCCGAGAAGCGCCCGCTCCGGCGCTTGCGCGACGACGACTCCAAGCTTGCCGCGGCCAAGGCCGACCGTTCGATCTTCACCAATGCGGTGGCGTCGATGACCAAGCGGGCGCGGGGCCTGGAGGCGCCGTTTGCCGCTGCGGATGCGGTCGGAGCCGCCATCGACCTGCCGTTCGACGAGGGGCTCAAGAAGGAGCGCGAAGGCTTCCTCAAGCTCGTGAGCAGCGATCAGTCGAAGGCGCAGCGCTACGCGTTCTTCGCCGAGCGCGAGGCCGCCAAGATCGCCGGCGTTCCCGACGGCACCAAGCCGCGCAACGTCGAGCGCGTCGCCATCATCGGCGCCGGCACCATGGGCGGCGGCATCGCGATGTCGTTCGCCAATGCCGGCATTCCGGTCACCCTGATCGAGACCGGCGAGGAGCAGCTCAAGCGCGGCATGGGCGTGATGCAGAAGAATTATGAGGCCACCGCCGCGCGTGGCGGCATCCCGGCCGACGCGCCCGCCAAGCGCATGGCCCTGATCAACGGCGTCGTCGGGCTCGAGAACGTTGCGGATGCCGACCTCGTCATCGAGGCGGTGTTCGAGACCATGGCGGTGAAGAAAGAGGTGTTCGGCAAGCTCGATCAATTTGCCAAGCCGGGCGCGGTGCTCGCTTCCAACACGTCGTATCTGAACATCGACGAGATCGCGAAGGAGACAAAACGTCCGCAGGACGTGCTGGGCATGCACTTCTTCTCGCCGGCCAACGTGATGAAGCTGTGCGAGATCGTGCGGGCGGCCAAGACCACGCCGGACGCGCTCGTGACCGCGGTCACGGTCGCGCGCAAGATCGCCAAGGTGCCGGCCGTGGTCGGGGTCTGCGACGGCTTCGTCGGCAACCGCATGCTTCATCAGCGCGGCAAGCAGTCGGAGAAGCTGTTGTTCGAAGGCGCGCTGCCGCAGCAGGTCGACGCCGTGGTGACCAAATTCGGCATGCCGATGGGACCGTTCGCGATGAGCGATCTCGCCGGCCTCGATATCGGCTGGCGCTCGCGCAAGGACCGCGGCATCAAGTCGGAGATTGCCGACGCGCTGTGCGAGGCGGGCCGCTTCGGCCAGAAGACCGGCAAGGGCTACTACAAATACGAAGGCGGCTCGCGCGCGCCGCTGCCCGATCCCGAGGTCGAGAAGCTGATCGACGAAACGCTGCTGCGGCTCGGGCGCAAGCGCCGCGTCGTCAGCGACGAGGAAATCCTCGAGCGCATGATGTATCCGATGATCAACGAGGGCGCGCGGATCCTGGAGGAGGGCGTCGCGGCGCGTCCGAGCGACATCGACGTGATCTGGATCTATGGCTACGGCTGGCCGGTCTATCGCGGCGGTCCGATGTTCTATGCCGACCAGGTCGGACTGAAACGCGTCGCCGACCGGCTCGCTTACTACGCCAAGGAGACCGACGATCCCTCGCTCGAGCCGGCGCCGCTGTTGCAGCGGCTCGCCGCCGAAGGCAAGACCTTCGCCTCGCTGACGTCCGGTGCGTCGAAGGCGGCTTGAGGGTGGGGGATCCGCGCCGCACGTCATTCCGGGATGCGCCCCAAGGCGCAGACCTCAGATGTGTGCGGCACATCGGGGAATCTCGAGATTCCGAGTTCGCGTTTCGCGCGCCCCGGAATGACGATGACCGGGCTACGCCCTGCCGAAAGTATCCATGACCCATCCCGGCGAGCAGTTCTATCCACCAGGCGTTCGCTGGGACGATCCAATCGAGCGGGGTACGCTGCCCGACCTGCTGTCGCTGGCCGTGCGCGATTATGGCAGCCGTCCCGTGATCGAATTCCGCGACCGTCCGATCAGCTATGCCGAGCTGGAAGCGATGGTCGAGGTCGCAGCATCCGCTTACTTGCGCGCCGGCTACGGCAAGGATCATTCCGTTGCGCTATTCCTCGGCAACACGCCCGACCATCCGGTCAATTTCTTCGGCGCGCTGAAGGCAGGCAGCCGCATCGTGCATTTGTCGCCGCTCGATGGCGAGATCGCGCTGTCGCACAAGCTCTCCGATTCCGGCGCGCGGGTGCTGGTCACCTCTAACCTCTCTGCGCTACTGCCAACCGCGCTGAAGTTTCTCGCGTCCGGCCTGCTCGACCGCCTGATCGTCTGCGAAGACGACCATTGGGGCAAGATCGGCACACCGCAGACGCCGCTGCCGGACAACCCCGCTGTCATCACCTGGCGCCAGTTCGTCGACGGCGCCGTGAAGCCGGCGCAATGGCCCGAGGTTTCCGCCGACGACGTCGCGCTGCTGCAATATACCGGCGGCACCACGGGGCTGCCGAAGGGCGCCATGCTCAGCCACGGCAATCTCACCGCGGCGGTGTCGATCTACGACGTCTGGGGCAGGCCTGGACGCGCCGAGCGCAATGATCCGATCGAGCGCGTGATCTGCGTGCTGCCGCTGTTTCACATCTTCGCGCTCACCGTAGTGCTGTTGTCGGCGATCCGGCGCGGCCATCTGATCTCGCTGCATCAGCGCTTCGACGTCGAAGCGGTGATGCGCGATATCGAGGTCAAGCGCGCGAGCTATTTCCCCGGCGTGCCCACGATGTGGATTGCGATCGCCAGCCTGCCCGATCTCGACAGGCGCGATTTATCCTCGCTGGTCGCCGCCGGCTCTGGCGGCGCGCCGCTGCCGGTGGAGGTCGCGAAAATCTTCGAGCGCAAGGTCGGCATGAAATTGAAGAGCGGCTGGGGCATGACCGAGACCTGCTCGCCCGGCACCGGCCATCCCAAGGAGGGGCCGGACAAGCCGGGCTCGATCGGGCTGATGCTGCCGGGTATCGAGATGGACGTGGCTTCGCTGGATGATCCAACGAAGATCCTCGCTCCCGGCGAGGTCGGCGAAATCCGCATCCGCGGGCCCAACGTCACCAAGGGCTACTGGAACAGACGCAAGGAAACCGCGGAGGCCTTCGTCGGCGACCGCTTCTTGACCGGCGACATCGGCTACATGGACAGTGACGGCTATTTCTTTCTGGTCGACCGCAAGAAGGACATGATCATTTCGGGCGGCTTCAACGTCTATCCGCAGATGATCGAGCAGGCGATCTACATGCATCCCGCCGTGCACGAGGTGATCGTGATCGGGATTCCCGACGAATATCGTGGCGAAGCGGCGAAAGCCTTCATCAAGCTGCGCGACGGCGCCAATCCGTTCACGCTGGACGAGCTGCGCGCGCATCTCGCCGGCAAGCTCGGCAAGCACGAGCTGCCGGTCGCGCTCGAATTCGTCGAAGAACTGCCGCGCACGCCGGTCGGCAAACTCTCGCGTCACGAATTGCGCCGGCAGCAGCCATCGCAAACCATAGCGCTGCAACAGCAACTCACGACAGGACGGTTCTGATTTGGCGGCCGGTCGTCATCATTCGCTCACAGGAGGATCCGATGGATCTCGCTTTCAGCAAGGAAGAAATGGCGTTCCGCGAGGACGTGCGGGCGTTCTTCAGGGATAACGTGCCGCCGGAGACGCGGCGCAAGCTGGTCGAGGGCCGGCATCTGTCGAAGGACGAGATGATCGCCTGGTGGCGCATCCTCAACAAGAAGGGCTGGGGCGTCTCGCACTGGCCGAAGGAATATGGCGGCACGGGCTGGACCTCGGTGCAGCACTACATCTTCAACGAGGAGCTGCAGATGCATCCGGCGCCGGCACCGCTCGCCTTTGGCGTCAGCATGGTCGGTCCGGTGATCTATACCTTCGGCAACGAGGCGCAGAAGAAACAATATCTGCCGCGCATTGCCAATGTCGACGACTGGTGGTGCCAGGGTTTTTCTGAGCCCGGCTCGGGTTCGGACCTCGCCTCGCTGAAGACCAAGGCCGAGCGCAGGGGCGACAAATACATCGTCAACGGCCAGAAGACCTGGACGACATTGGCGCAGCATGCCGACATGATCTTCTGCCTCTGCCGCACCGATCCCTCCGCCAAGAAGCAGACCGGCATCTCCTTCATCCTGATCGACATGAAGACCAAGGGCATCACGGTCCGCCCGATCCAGACCATCGACGGCAGCCACGAGGTCAACGAGGTCTTTCTCGACGACGTCGAGGTTCCCGTTGAGAACCTGGTGGGCGAGGAGAACAAGGGCTGGGACTACGCCAAGTTCCTGCTCGGCAACGAGCGCACCGGCATCGCGCGGGTCGGCGTCTCCAAGGAGCGCATCCGCCGCATCAAGGATCTCGCCTCCAAGGTCGAGTCCGGCGGCAAGCCCGTCATCCAGGACCAGAACTTCCGCGAAAAACTTGCCGCGGTCGAGATCGAGCTGAAGGCGCTGGAGCTGACGCAGCTGCGCGTCGTCGCCGATGAAGGCAAGCACGGCAAGGGCAAGCCCAATCCGGCGTCGTCGGTGCTCAAGATCAAGGGTTCGGAAATCCAGCAGACCACCACCGAGCTCCTGATGGAGGTGATCGGGCCGTTCGCGGCACCTTTCGACGTGCATGGCGACGATGGCTCGAACGAGACCATGGACTGGACCGCGCAGATCGCGCCGAGCTACTTCAACAACCGCAAGGTCTCGATCTACGGCGGCTCCAACGAGATCCAGCGCAACATCATCACCAAGGCGGTGCTGGGGCTGTGACTCTTCTCCCTCTCCCCGCTCGGGCTTCTTCTCCCTCTCCCCGTTCTTCACGGGGAGAGGGCGGGGTGAGGGGCTCTATCCGCGAGCGCTGACGACGGTGAGTACGGTACCCCCTCACCCGGATCGCATCTTGCGATGCGATCCGACCTCTCCCCGCAAGCGGGGAGAGGTTAGAAGCCACTGCCTTCGTGACGACCACGATTGAGTGACGACCTGTAGTCAAGGAAACAACAAAAATGGATTTTGATCTGTCCGAGGAGCAGCGGCTGCTGAAGGAGAGCGTCGACGGGTTGTTGAACGACTCCTACGACTTCGAAGCGCGCAAGAAATACATGAAGGAAAAGGGCGGCTGGAGCCGGGCCGTCTGGGGCAGGCTTGCCGAGCAGGGTCTGCTCGGCCTGCCGTTCGCGGAAGAAGACGGCGGCTTCGGCGCCGGTGCGGTCGAAACCATGATCGTGATGGAGGCGCTCGGCAAGGCGCTGGTGCTGGAGCCCTATCTCGCGACCGTGGTGATCGCCGGCGCCTTCCTGCGCCATGGCGGCTCGGCCGCGCAGAAGGCCGCTTACATCCCTTCCATCATCGACGGCAGCAAGACCTTTGCCTTCGCGCAGCTCGAGAAGAACTCGCGCTATGATCTGAACGACGTCTCCACCTCGGCCAAGAAGAAGGGCGACGGATGGGTGATCGACGGCGAGAAGTTCGTCGTGATCAACGGCGAGAATGCCGACACCTTGATCGTGACCGCGCGCATCAAGGGCGCACGTCGCGACGCCGGCGGCGTCGGCGTTTTCCTTGTCCCGGCCGATGCTAATGGCATTTCCAAGAAAGGCTACCCGACCCAGGATGGCCTGCATGCCGCGGACATCACCTTGACTGGCGTCGAGGTCGGCGCTGACGCTGCGATCGGCGACCCGGAAGACGGCCTCGCTCTGGTCGAGCGCGTGGTCGACGAGGCCCGCACCGCGATGTGCGCGGAAGCGGTCGGCGCCATGGACGAATCGCTCAAGACCACGGTCGAATATCTCAAGACCCGAAAACAGTTCGGCGTGGCGATCGGCAGCTTCCAGTCGCTGCAGCACCGCGCCGCCGACATGTTCGTGGCGGTGGAGCAGGCGCGCTCGATGTCGATGTTCGCGACCATGGCAGCCGATTTCGAAGACGCCCGGGAGCGCGCGACCGCGGTTGCGGCGGCCAAGGTGCAGGTCGGCAAGTCCCTGAAATTCGTCGGCCAGCAGGCGATCCAGCTTCATGGCGGCATCGGCATGACCATGGAGGCGAAGATCGGCCACTATTTCAAGCGGCTGACCATGATCGAGAATACCTTCGGCGATACCGAATATTTGCTCCGCCGCGTCAGCGACGCGGGCGGGCTGGTGTAGGCGAAGACCGTCATTCCGGGGCGATGCGAAGTCGCGAGCCCCGACCGCGTCTTGTCATGCTCCGCGAAAGCGGAGCATCCAGTACGCCGCGGCCTCTCGGTTCTATCGCTGACCTCTCGGATTACTGGATCGCCCGGTCAAGCCGGGCGATGACGGATGGGCAAGCGGAACTAGAAAGAGGGAAACACCAATGACCAACACCCCGTTCGATCTCACAGGCACCGTCGCCATCATCACCGGCTCGAGCCGCGGCATCGGCCGCGCTTCGGCCGAATTGCTCGCCAGCCTCGGCGCCAAGGTGGTGATATCGAGCCGCAAGGCCGACGCCTGCGAGGCCGTCGCCGACGGCATCCGCAAATCAGGTGGCGACGCCCATGTCATTGCCTGCAACATCTCGCGCCGCGATGAGGTCGAGGCGCTGATCGCGGGCACCACCAAACATTACGGCAAGATCGACATCCTGGTCTGCAACGCCGCGGTCAACCCGTATTACGGCCCGCTCTTGGACATCACGGACGAGGCCTTCGACAAGATCATGGGCAGTAACGTCAGGAGCAACATCTGGCTCTGTGCGCTCGCGATCCCGCAAATGGCGGCGCGGGGCAAAGGCTCGGTGATCATCATCTCCTCGATCGGCGGCCTGCGCGGCTCGACCGTGATCGGCGCCTACGGCATCTCGAAGGCGGCGGATTTCGCGCTGTGCCGAAGCCTCGCCGGCGAATGGGGTCCGAAGGGCGTGCGCGTCAATTGCGTCGCGCCGGGGCTCGTGAAGACCGATTTCGCCCGCGCGTTGTGGGAAGACGAGGAGCGGCTGAAGCGCCGCTGCGCCACCACGCCCTTAAGGCGGATCGGCGAGCCGCACGAGATCGCGGGTGCGGTGGCCTATCTCGCCTCCGATGCCTCGACCTTCATGACCGGCCAGACCATCGTGATCGACGGCGGCGTGACCACGGCGTCGGCGTAGCCGGTCGGCTCCCTCGCCCCGCTCTAGCGGGGGGCGAGACGAGCAAAGCTCGCTCTGAGAGGGTTGGGGTGAGGGGCTCTTTCCAAGAGTACAGCTCGTGGTGAGTCCCCCTCACCCGAAATTCGCTATCGCGAATTTCGACCTCTCCCCGCAAGCGGGGCGAGGTAAGGAAGCGGCCGCTGCGCGAGACATATTGACCTTCCCCCGCCAATCCGCTTGCCTTGCCCTCAACAACCAAAACAAACCGACCCAATCATCCGGGAAGCAACGCCAGGAACCACCCTCATGTCATTCGTGCTGGCCATCGATCAGGGCACCACATCCTCGCGCGCTATCGTGTTCCGCAGCGATATTTCCATCGCGGCCACGGCGCAGCAGGAATTCCCGCAGCATTTCCCGGCCTCGGGCTGGGTCGAGCACGAGCCCGAGGATATCTGGACCTCGACCGTGATGGTCTGCCGCGACGCGCTGGAAAAGGCCGGGCTGAAAGCCAAGGACATCGCCGCGATCGGCATCACCAACCAGCGCGAGACCACCGTGGTGTGGGACCGCGCCACGGGACAAGCCGTGCATCGCGCCATCGTCTGGCAGGACCGCCGCACCGCCGACATCTGCGCCAGGCTCAAGGCCGAAGGCCACGAGCGCACCTTCGCGGCGAAGACCGGGCTTTTGCTCGACCCCTATTTTTCCGGCACCAAGGTCGCCTGGATCCTCGACCACGTCCCCGGCGCGCGCGAGCGCGCCGAGCGCGGCGAGCTGATGTTCGGCACCATCGACTGCTACCTGCTGTGGCGGCTGACCGGCGGCAAGGTGCACGCCACCGACTCCACCAACGCCTCGCGCACCCTGATGTTCGACATCCACACCGGCGCGTGGGACGACGAGCTGTTGCAAATCCTGCGGGTGCCGCGCGCGATGCTGCCCGAGGTGAACGATTCCTCGCATCTGTTCGGCGACACGACGCCCGATTTGTTCGGCGGCGCCATCGCGATCTCGGGAATCGCCGGCGACCAGCAGGCCGCGACCATTGGCCAGGCCTGCTTCTCGCCGGGCATGATCAAATCGACCTACGGCACCGGCTGCTTTGCCCTCCTCAACACCGGCGCGACCCCGGTCGCCTCCAACAACAAGCTCCTGACCACCATCGCCTATCAGCTCGGGGGCCGGCGAACCTACGCGCTCGAAGGCTCGATCTTTGTCGCGGGCTCGTCGGTGCAATGGCTGCGCGACGGTTTGGGTATCATCAAGCACGCCGCCGAGACCGGGCCGCTGGCGGACAAGTCGGATTCCACCCAGAGCGTGTATCTGGTGCCGGCTTTCGTCGGCCTCGGCGCGCCCTACTGGAATCCGCGGGTGCGCGGCGCGCTGTTCGGGCTGACCCGCAACACCGGGCCGGCGGAGCTTGCGCATGCGGCGCTGGAAAGCGTCTGCTACCAGACCTTCGATCTCTGGGCCGCGATGCGCGCCGACTGGCCGGATTCGAAAGCCGCCAACATCGTGCTGCGGGTCGACGGCGGCATGACCGCGTCCGACTGGACCATGCAGCGATTAGCGGATCTGCTGGACGCGCCGGTCGACCGTCCGATGATCCAGGAAACCACGGCGTTAGGCGCCGCCTATCTCGCTGGCCTCGCCGCCGGCGTCTATCCGGAGCCCGAAAAATTCGCCGACAACTGGCGGCTCGAACACCGCTTCAAGCCGGCCATGAGCGCCGCCACCCGCGAGCGCAAGCTGAAAGGCTGGGCGCGCGCAGTGAGGGGCGTGCTCGCGAGCGACGAAGGCGAGGGGTGAGGGCGCGTATTTGGCGTCAGGCTAAAGCGTGATGAAATCAGGTTGATCTGGCGCAGCACGGGAGGTGCGCTCCCTCGCCCCGCTTGCGGGGCCGAGACGAGCAAAGCTCGCTCTGAGAGGGTTGGGGTGAGGGGGACTCTCCACGGGGTTGGAATCGCGGAGAATCCCCCTCACCCGAAATTCGCTGTCGCGAATTTACGCCTCTCCCCGCACGCGGGGAGAGGCGGACCGAGCCAGCAAGCAGACCGATTCAAACAAAGTCATCCCGCTCTAGCTCGCCCAATTGTCGCGGAATTCGCCGAACAGGGTGAGACCGCCGCAGGCGTAGATGGTCTGGCCGGTGATGTAGCTGGCCTCGTCGGACGCCAGAAAAGCGAACACGGCGGCAATCTCTTCCGCCGTTCCGACCCGCCCAAGCGGAATGTGGGCTTCGACCGCTGCACGCTTGGCCTGGTCGCCGGTCCACGCGGCGTTGATCGGCGTGTCGATCGCGCCGGGCCCGACCGCGTTGACCCGAATGCCGCAGCCGGCAAACTCCAGCGCCAGCGTGCGCGTGAGATTGGCCATGGCCCCCTTGCTGATCGAATAGGCGAGAAAGCCCGGTTTGGGGATGATCTGGTGCACGCTCGAGCAGTTGATGATATTGCCGCCGCCTCCGCGTTCGACAAAGTGCGCGAGCGCCTTGTGCGCGCAGATCACGGCGCCGGTCAGGTTCACCTCGAGGATGCGGCGATAGGCTTCGACATCGAGCGCCTCGCTCGGCGACTCCTTCTGGAAGCCGGCATTGTTGACGAGGCAGTCGAGCCGCGGCCAGCGCGCCAGCACCGTCTCGAACATCCGCGCAATCTCCGCCTCGCTGCCGATATCGGCCTGAACCGCGACATGGTCGTGCTCGCCGTGCCCCCGCGCGACCGAGGCCGCCTGCACACGCGCGAGCGTTTCGTCGGCGTCCGCGCGCGGATCGACGAAATTGATCGCAATGGTTGCACCTTCCTGCGCCAGCCGAATCGCGACCGCGCGGCCGATGCCCCGCGAGGCTCCGGTCACCAGCGCGTATTGCCCGACCAGGCGAGATGGAAATTGAGTTGAACGATCCGATGGCTGCATAGTCTCTCCGGGATAGGAGCGGATGATCCGGAAAACCGGTTCCACCCCCGGATCAAGTCCGAGGGCACACTTTTCCGGATCATGCGCTGGCGCACGCTTGTCATGGAGCATTGATTCAAGCAAGGGGCGACGGTTGCTCAATCAAGAAGCGGACCGCAGTTTGATCGAGCGTCATCTCGGCTTGCGTGCACAATCGGTGATCAGGGCGGTCACGCCGCGTCTGACCAGAGACATGCGGAACCCGACTCCTGTTGAAGAAAATTTAAGCATGCGCATCTTGCGGGCCGAGCCGGCCGCGCCAAGCGCGTGACAAGTCGGAGATCTTGAGCAAAAAAAGAACCCGGGCAATTGGGTGGCGATTTCGAAACAGCGCATCTGCAAGGGGGCGAGCGGTGGCCGGCCGTCACAGATTTACCTCAGAACTGACTGATCTTCCCGATTTCCAACACGGTGACGTCGGGCGGAGGGGGAGAGTTTTCGATATGCGCGGAATGTTGCCGCATAGTGAAGCCCGGATGCGGATGTGCGTCATGCAGGTCGGCAAACGCGGGCGGTGGACATACCGGGACTGGGCCAGATGGCGCTTCCTGTGGAAGTTCTTTCCCTGGTACGCGCGCGAAATGCGTTATCGCGGAGATTTCTGCATCGGACAGAGCTGCATGCACTGGTTCTGGGAGGACTCCGACAAGAAGGAGCGGGGTTATTGCTCGGCCGCGGTCTCGCGGACACAGCACATGATGTGGCAGAAAGAATGGGAAGAGGGCAACAAACAGGCTCCTGGAGGCCGATGAGCGACGGGTCCGCCCGCCGCCCGCCTCAGTGCAGCGGCCGATCGCCCGATTGGATTTGCCGTCGCGTCATCTCGATCGCGCGGTTGTAGTCGGCGATCGCGGCCGCGTTGTCATGGTTTCTCCCATGTGCCCTGCTGCGCCAGCGATAGGCTTCGGCGTTGTCGGGTTCGAGTTCGATCTCCCGGGTAAAAGCGGCGATCGCGCGATCGAACTCGCCCTTGTCGATGTATGAGTTTCCCAGCCATTCATAGGCGCGGGCGTTGTTCGGTTCGGTCTCGATCCAGGCGGCGAAGTCGGCGATGGCACGAGTTTGGTCGCCATTGGCCCGATAGATCATTCCCCGGATACGATGCCCGTCGGCCGATCTCGGGTTAAGGTCGATCGCCTTGCTGAGCTCGACAAAGGCATGTTCCCCGTCGCCGTTGTGCAGATAGGTTTCTCCGCGAAGCGCGTAGGCATAGGCGCATTTCGGATCGATCTCGATCCAGCGGCTGAAATCGGCGATGGCATGGCGAAAGTCGCTCCTTTGCGCAAACGCAATGCCGCGAACGCGGTAGCCGTCGAAGCCGCCTCTGGGCTCGATCGCGGTCGCCTTGCCGAAATCGGCATAGGCGAGCCCCAGCTCGCGGTTCTTGGTATGCAGGAAGCCGCGGGACATGAAGGCCAGGGTATTGTCGGGTTCGAGCTCGAGGGCCCTCGTGGTGTCGGCAATCGCACCGCTCAGGTCGCCCTTGTGGCCACGGGCGATGCCACGGTTGACGTAGGCCGCAGCAACATTCGGATCGATCTCGAGCGCCTTGTCGGCATCGGCAATGGCGAGATCGTCCTCCTCCTTGCTGCCATGGGCCGCGCTGCGGGCCACATAGGCCGCGGTGAGGTTGGGATCGATCCGGATCGCCTCGGTCTCGTCGGCAATGGCGACGTCGAAATCGCGTTGCCGCCAATGCGCCGATCCGCGAAGCGCGTAGGCAATGGCGCGGTCTCGCTCGGCGAGGTGGCCCTGCTCGATCAGGCCGGTGCAGGCGGGGATGACGAGATGGTCGGCATCTTCGGCCCGGCACATCCGCCATTCCTGCACGCCCTGGGCCAGCGCCCCACAGGGGAGAAATGCCAGCAGCAACGCAATCCGTGACGCTCTCATGACGTGTTCGACGCCTGCCCAAGCCGCGAGGTGATCCGTGGCTGTTCAATCTACGGGGCTGTCGGTGGCGGTTTCAAGGATTTTGCAAGTGCGCGTCCTGCTGTAGAGTCAAGGTTTCTGCCTCCTTGATGTTGTTGCCACATGCTCCTCCCCGACGGCTACTCCGATGTCCCCGCCGGCAAGATCGCCGCGGTCGTCACCCATCTCGAAATGCTTGAGCGCCCGATCTTGCCGCCCGATCCGCCGGGCGCATGGACATTGCGCCGGGTTGAACGTCCCGACCTCGACTGGTTTCGCGAACTCTATCGCCGCATCGGCGAGGAGTGGCTGTGGTTCACGCGGCTGCGCATGTCGGACACTGAGCTGGCCGCGTTGATTCAAGCGCCGGCCGCGGAGATATACGCGCTGGTGCTGGGTGGCCGGGACGAAGGCCTGCTGCATCTGGATTTCAGCACAGAGGGCCAATGCGAATTGTCGCTGTTCGGCGTCACCGCGCCACTGGTCGGCGGCGGCGCCGGGCGTTTCCTGATGAACCGCGCGCTGCAGCGGGCGTGGTCGCAATCCGTGACGCGCGTCTGGGTGCACACCTGCAGCTTCGATCATCCTCGCGCATTGCCGTTCTATCAGCGCTCGGGCTTCCGCCCGTTCCGGCGGCAGATCGAAATATCGGACGATCCGCGGCTCGACGGCACCGCGCCGCGCGACGTCGCGAAGCACGTTCCGATCATCGCGTGAGGGCAGGTTGAGCCCCGCACGCACTTGTCATCCCCCGCCACCGGGTCTCGCCGAAGGCGAGACCCGGTGTCGGACATCGTGCTTTACGCTTCCATGTCACTGTTGCGACGCAGATGTTCCATGGTTATGCCGAAATGGCGCGGCCTCTAGGGCGCCGCGGTGTCAGTTTCTGAATTTCAAGTCAGAAACTTGTCCTTGCTCACACGCGCCGAAACGTCGAGGCTGGAAACAATTCGCGCCGCACGGGGTTATCAATTCCACTGGCGCCCTGCGGAGTGAAGAGATGAGCGCCATTGATCCGGGCGGGTCCAGCGCGCGCCGCGAATCCTTCTCAATTTCCGTGGTGTCGCGTGCCGAACTCTCCGGATGCGCGCCCTGGACCTCGACCTTCACCGACCAGCGCAAAGACCATCGGTATTACGAGATCCTGGACGATACGCTGCGGGACGATTTCGAATACGGATATTTCGCGATTGTCGACGACAGCGGCCGCGCACGGGCGATCCAGCCGTTCTTCCTGGTCGATCAGGATATTCTCGAAGGGCTCGGCGCGGAACGCAATGGCTTGATCCTGCTGGTCCGGCGATTCTATCCCCGCTTCCTCAAGATGCGTGCCTTGATGGTCGGTTGTACCGCGGGCGAAGCCCACCTCGCGGCGAGTGCGACCCTGCCTGCCGACGTCGTCGCGGAAACCCTGTCGCGCGGCATCGTCGCGCAGGCGAGATCGCTAAGAGCGCAGCTCATCGTGCTGAAGGAGTTTCCGGCCCGCTACCGCAAGGTCCTCGACTGCTTCGTGCAGCGCGGCTTCGCGCGTGCGCCGAGCATGCCGATGACGATGCTCGACATCGCATATGACAGCTTCGAGGCCTACATGGTCAAGGCGCTGAAGAGCTCCTCGCGCAGGAAACTGCGCAAGAAGCTCGCGGCCACCGCTGGTGTCACGGATATCAGCATGAGCGTCACCGACGATGCGACCAGTTTCGTCGACGAAATCTATCCGCTCTATCTGCAGGTGTTCGAGCGCTCGACCATGCAATTCGAGAAGCTGACCAAGGATTTCTTCCGCCAGCTCGGCCACCGCATGGGCGACAAGGTCCGGTTCTTCGCGTGGCGTCGCGGCAACGTGCTGGTGGCCTTCAGCCTTTGCATGGTGCAGGGCGACTCGCTGTACGCGGAGTATGTGGGTTTCGACTACACCGTTGCAATCGAGCTGCATCTTTATCATTATGTGGTGCGGGACATGATCAGTTGGGGGATCAGCAATGGCTACAAATGGTTTCGCAGCAGCGGGTTGAACTATGATCCGAAGCTGCATATGCGACACCGCCTCGATCCGATCGATCTCTATGTGCGCCACACCTCGGGCGTTGCCAACGCGATCTTCGGGCTGGCGCTGCGCTGGATCGTGCCGGTGCGCTACGACGCGACACTGAAACTGTTTCCGGACTACAACCAACTTTGGTGACGATTTTTGCTCCCTATTTGAGAGACGGACAATGTTCCTGATCGGCCAATATGACTCTCCCTTCGTCCGCCGCACCGCGATCGCGATGCGGCTTTATGGTGTTTCCTTCGAGCATCGGCCGTGGTCGACGTTCGGCGATGCCGACAAGATCGCGCCCTATAATCCGCTGCGGCGGGTGCCGACCCTGGTGCTCGACGATGGCGAGGCGCTGATCGACTCGGCCGCGATCCTCGATCATCTCGACGAGCTGGTCGGACCCGAGAAGGCGATGCTTGCCGCGCGGGGGCCTGCGCGGCGGCGCCAGTTGCGGATCATCGCGCTCGCGACCGGGCTTGGCGACAAGGCGGTCAGCCTGGTCTACGAGCGCGTGCTGCGCAAGGAGCCCGCCAAGATCTGGGTTGACCGCTGCGAGGCGCAGATCGGCGGCGTGCTCCAGGTGCTGGAGCAGGAGCGCGCCGGCGTCATCACGCCGTACTGGTTCGGCGCCCATATCGGTCATGCCGACATCGCGGTTGCCTGCGTGCTGCGCTTCTGCAGCGAAGCGCATCCGGCGCTGTTTCCAGCCGCGCACTATCCGGCGCTGTCGGCGCACGCCGTGCATTGCGAAGCGCTGCCGCCGTTCCGGGAGATCGTGCAGCCGCTTTCGCCGCCGAGCGGGGATTAGGGCAACCGGCGACATGGTACCGATCTTCAGCTTGAGAGAAATAGCTGCGCCGCAGCCACTTTCCGCACTTTTTCGGTCAAGTGATTTGCCCGACGGGCTGGGTTCGCGAATTCCTGTCCAGCCCCCGCGCGAAAAATAAATTGCTTCTGTTTTTCAGAAATATGTGCTTTCTTTCCGCGCATCCCACCCCCTAAGAGGGGCGGCTCGCGATCGTCACGAACGTTGGGGTGGGATGCGGTGGACGCGGCAGCGTCGCGCGCGACACGGGATCGCAGGGCGGGTGAAAGCCCGTGAGCGATCGGCAAACGCGCAAGACGAACGGCGCTGATGCGTACGGCGAAGTCGTGTGGTCCTGGCATCCGTTGCTGATGCTAAGCCCTCGCGGAGGCACACTCAGCCCAACCGGGATATGAGATGCCATGCAATCCGGAGGGCGATGGTGGCAAAAAGGAACTCGTCACCAGGGAGAGCGCGAAGGAAACCGTTCCAACCATTGCGTGGGGAATGCCGGATGATTCCGGTGCCTCCGCTGTGAATACTGGTGCGCATACTTCACTACCCCAGCGCGCACCAGGCTGCGGGTGCATTGGGCACCCGGCATTCCCCGCGCCCTCTGTTTGATGAGGGCGACACGTTTCTGGAAAACCTCGGGCGCGATGCGCGGCGAGAATGCAAACGCGTGTTTCAGCTCTTTGACAATTGAATCTGAAATCACCCGTCCCGTCATCGCCCGCGAAGGCGGGCGATCCAGTATTCCAGAGGCGCCGGTGATCTATCGAAACGCCGCGGCGTACTGGATACCCGCTTTCGCGGGTATGACGGTTCGCCTAGAGCGTTTTCCAGCGAAGTGGATACCGGTTCGCGTCAAGAAAACGCGTCAAAACAAAAAGCTAGAGCCTCCGTTCCGATTCAATCGGAACGGAATTGGCTCTAGAGCTAATTCGCCCCCACCGCCTGCTTGCGCCAGGCGAGATGCACCGCGCAGGTGCAGCCCGGCGGATGCGAGGTCAGTTGCTGATCGGTTTCGCCGGCTGCGCTATCGTTGGCGGGCGTGCCGGCTGCGGACGCGTGCGTCGGCATCGCGCCCCTGACGGCGCGCTCGGTCGTCGACTGGTCCTGCGCCGGAATGTAGTTCAGAACAGGCGACAGCCAGCGCTCGACCTCGGCGACCGTCATGGCCTTGCGCGCGGCGTAATCCTCGACCTGGTCGCGCTCGATCTTGCCGACGCCGAAATAGAAGCTCTCGGGGTGGCTGAAATAGAGCCCCGAGACCGACGAACCCGGCCACATCGCAAAGCTCTCGGTCAGCTTGACGCCGGAGTTTGCCTCGGCGTCGAGCAATTGGAACAGCGTCGCCTTCTCGGTGTGGTCGGGCTGCGCCGGATAGCCGGGCGCGGGCCGGATGCCCTGATATTTCTCGAGGATCAGTTCGTCCGGCATCAGCGCCTCGTCCGGCGCATAGCCCCAGAACTCCCGCCGCACCCGCGCATGCATCCGCTCGGCGAAGGCTTCCGCGAGGCGATCGGCCAGCGCCTTGCACAGGATCGAGGAGTAGTCGTCGTTGGCGTTCTTGAAGCGGTCGGCGACGACGTCCTCGCCGATGCCGGCCGTGACCACGAAGCCGCCGATATAATCTGGCACGCGAGAGGAGACGGGCGCGATGAAATCCGAAAGCGCCGCGTTGAAACGCCCTTCGCGCTTCTCGAGCTGCTGGCGCAGGGTGTGCAGGGTCGCGATCTCAGCCTTCCGGCTCTCGTCGGCGAACACCACGATGTCGTCGCCTCGCGCGTTGGCCGGCCAGAAGCCTATTGTTGCGCGCGCAGTGAACCATTTCTCGCTGATGATCCGCTTGAGCATCGCTTGCGCATCGTCATAGAGCGCGCGCGCGGCCTCGCCGACCTTGGCGTCGCTGAGGATCGCAGGGTAGCGGCCCGCAAGCTCCCAGGTCTGGAAGAACGGCGTCCAGTCGATATAGGCGGCGAGTTCGCCGAGATCGTAGGCGTCAAAACTCCTGATGCCGAGGAACGACGGCCTCGTCGGCGGCGCCTTGGCGAAATCGATTTTCACCGCATTGGCGCGCGCGGCGGCCAGCGACAGCCGCTTCTTGTCGGCCTGGGCGCGAAAATGCGCGGCGGAGATCTTGGCATATTCGGCGCGGATCTCAGCGGCATAGGCCTCGCGCTTCTCGGGCGAAAGCAGCGCAGAGGCGACGCCGACCGCGCGGCTGGCGTCATTGACATGCACGACAGGGCCGCCGCGATAGTTGGGGTCGATCTTCACCGCGGTATGCACACGGCTCGTGGTGGCGCCGCCGATCAGGAGCGGCAGCTTCAATCCCTGGCGTTCCATTTCGCCGGCGAGGAAACTCATCTCGTCGAGCGAAGGCGTGATCAGGCCGGACAGACCGATGATGTCGGCGCCCTCGGCTTTCGCGGTTTCGATGATCCGGGCCGCCGGCACCATGACGCCGAGGTCGATCACCTCGAAATTGTTACATTGCAGCACGATGCCGACAATGTTCTTGCCGATGTCGTGGACGTCGCCCTTTACCGTCGCCATCACGATCTTGCCGGCCGTGCTGCGCTCACCGACAACGCCGTTGGCGAGATTCCTCGCCTTCTCCTCTTCCATGAACGGCATCAGATAGGCCACCGCCTGCTTCATCACCCGCGCCGATTTGACGACCTGCGGCAGGAACATCTTGCCGTCGCCGAAGAGATCGCCGACCACGTTCATGCCGGCCATCAGCGGGCCTTCGATGACGTCGAGCGGTCGCGTCGAGGCCTTGCGGGCTTCCTCGGTATCGGCGTCGATATATTCGGTGATGCCGTGCACCAGCGCGTGGGAGAGACGTTTGGCGACCGGCCAGTCGCGCCAGGCAAGATCCTGCTCCTTGGTCTCCTTGCCCTTGCCGCGGAATTTTTCCGCGAGCTGCAGCAGCCGCTCGGAGGCAGCAGGGTCGCGGTTGAGCACGACGTCCTCGCAAGTCCGGCGCAGCTCGGGGTCGATGTCGTCATAGACGATCATCTGCCCGGCATTGACGATCCCCATGTCCATGCCGGCATGAATCGCATGATACAGGAACACCGAATGCATGGCCTCGCGCACCGGCTCGTTGCCGCGGAACGAGAACGACAGGTTGGAGACGCCGCCCGAGACGTGTGCGTGCGGCAGGTTCTGCCGGATCCAGCGCGTCGCCTCGATGAAGTCGACACCGTAATTGTTGTGCTCCTCGATGCCGGTCGCGATCGCGAAGATATTGGGATCGAAGATGATGTCCTCGGGCGGGAAATTCAGCTGGCCAACGAGGATGTCGTAGGCGCGCTTGCAGATCTCGGTCTTGCGCGCAAACGTATCGGCCTGGCCCTTCTCGTCGAACGCCATCACCACCACGGCGGCGCCGTGGCGCCGCGCGATCCTGGCCTCGTGGATGAACTTCTCCTCGCCTTCCTTCATCGAGATCGAATTGACCACCGGCTTGCCCTGGACGCATTTCAGCCCGGCCTCGATCACCGCGAATTTCGAGGAGTCGACCATGACAGGCACGCGGGCGATGTCGGGCTCGGCGGCGACGAGGTTGAGGAAGGTCCGCATCGCGGCTTCCGAATCCAGGAGGCCCTCGTCCATGTTGACGTCGATGATCTGCGCGCCGTTGGCGACCTGGTCGCGCGCCACCTGAAGCGCCGCGGTGTAGTCGCCCGCGGTGACCAGCTTGCGGAATTTCGCCGAGCCCGTGACATTGGTGCGCTCGCCGACATTGACGAAGGGGATCGCGGGCGTCAGTTCGAACGGCTCGAGGCCGGACAGTCTGAGCCGCGGTTCGATCGTGGGCACGGCGCGCGGCCGGTACCGTGCGACCGCCGCCGCGATGGCGGCAATATGATCCGGCGTGGTGCCGCAGCAGCCGCCGACGATGTTGACGAGACCGTCTCGCGCAAACTCGCCGATCAGCCGCGCCATGTACTCAGGGGTCTCGTCATACTGGCCGAATTCGTTGGGCAGGCCGGCATTGGGATAGGCGCACACCAGCACGTCCGCAACGCGGCCGATGTCGGCGATATGCGCGCGCAGATCTTCCGCGCCGAGCGCGCAGTTGAAGCCGATGGTGATGGGCTTGGCGTGCCGCACCGAGTTCCAGAACGCTTCGGGCAATTGGCCCGAGAGCAGGCGGCCGGACTTGTCGGTGATGGTGCCCGAGATCATCACGGGCACGTCGACGCCGCGCGCCTCGCAGATCTCGCTGATCGCATAGAGCGCGGCCTTGGCGTTCAGCGTGTCGAAGATGGTTTCGACCAGAAGCAGGTCGACGCCGCCGTCGAGCAGACCGTTGATCTGCTCGCCATAGGACTGGCGCAGGTCGTCGAAGGTGACGGCGCGGTAGCCGGGACTGGATACATCAGGCGAGATCGAGGCGGTGCGGTTGGTCGGGCCCAGCGCACCCGCGACGAAACGCTGCCTGCCATCCTCGGCGGCAACCCGTGCCGCCGCGTTGCGCGCGAGCCTGGCGCCTTCGCGGTTCATCTCATACGCAATGGCCGAAAGCTCATAATCGGCCTGCGCGATCGAGGTCGAGGAGAAAGTGTTGGTGGCGACGATGTCGGCGCCGGCACGCAGATAATCGGCGTGGATGTCCTCGATCGCCTGCGGCTGGGTCAGGATCAACAGGTCGTTGTTGCCCCGGAGGTCGCGGTGGAAATCCTTGAATTGGTCGCCGCGGAACGCGGCCTCATCGTAGGCGAGCCCCTGGATCATGGTGCCCATGGCGCCGTCGAGCACGAGAATACGCTCGCGCGCAGCTGCAAGGAGGGCGGTTCGCTTGGAAGACACGGGTACGGACATTCAGGCAGCTTTCTGCGCGCCGCCCGGGCGGATGCCGAGCAGATGGCTGATCGCGAACACGAGATCGGCGCGGTTCATGGTGTAGAAGTGGAAGGTGTCGACGCCATGCTTGGCAAGCTTCTGCACCTGGCCTGCGGCCACGGTCGCCGCGACCAGCTTGCGGGTGTCGGGATCGTCGTCGAGGCCTTCGAATTTCTCCGCCAGCCAGTGCGGCACGGTGGTGCCGGCGCGGGTCACGAAATTGCGCGCCTGCTTGAAATTGTGCATCGGCATGATGCCGGGCACGATCGGGATCTTGATGCCGCGCCCGCGCACCCGGTCGAGATACCGAAGATAGAGGTCGTTGTCGAAGAAGACCTGGGTGATGGCGCGTGCGGCACCGGCATCGACCTTGGCCGCGAGCGTGTCGATGTCGGCCTCGAAGTCGCGGCTTTCCGGGTGCTTTTCGGGATAGGCCGAGACGGACACCTCGATGTCGGGATGCCGCCGCTTGATGCTGGCGACGAGTTCCGCCGAGGTCTGATAGCCGTCGGGGTGCGCGGCATAGGCGGTACCGATGCCGCCTGCGGGATCGCCGCGCAGCGCGACGATGTGGCGGACGCCGATCTCGTGATAGCGGTCGACGATCTCGTCGATTTCGCCGCGCGCGGCGCCCACGCAGGTCAGGTGGGCGGCCGGGACAAGATCAGTCTCGGCCAGGATGCGGGCAATGGTGGCGTGGGTGCGCTCCCGCGTGGAGCCGCCGGCGCCGTAGGTCACCGAGACGAAGTTGGGGGCGAGCGGCGCCAGGCGCTTGATCGTTTCCCACAGGCTCCTCTCCATCTCGGCGGTCTTCGGCGGGAAGAACTCGAAGGAAATCGCCGGCGATTTCAGCGCACGGTGCCCGTTTTCGATCGAAGACGTAACGTCAGTCATGGCACCACGCGCTCCAAATCAGGCTTCAGGTCAGGCGGCAAGGGTTCAGGCCTCGCGACAGCACCCTAGAATAGGGCAAAGAGATCAATCCAAACAGCCCATCAGGTATGGGAAATTGCCCAACAATTACGGAATATTGCGATAAAATGTTGAAATATTGTACGATGTGGGCAACCGGTTAAGTTTCCAATTGAAAGGAAAGTTACGTAAAAACAATATGATATGTTGTTCGTCATAGTGACTGATGAGGTTGGGCCGGACTATCTCATGTTGGAGCCATCGATATGTGTCCCATGCGAGTGTTCGCTCCGGTCCATCAGTGCGCAGACGGCTGATCTGTCCGAGACGCCGTTGTCAGATCGATCACCTGCACTAGCTTAAGGCCATCATGATACCACTTTCGATCCTCGACCTGTCGGTGGTCACCACCGCCACCAAACCCGCCGCCGCGCTGCGCAACAGCATCGATCTGGCGCGCCATGCCGACGCCCTTGGCTATGTCCGCTATTGGCTCGCCGAACATCACAACCTGTCCTCGGTCGCAAGCCCGGCGCCGGATCTGATGATCGGCCAGATCGCCGCGGTGACGAGCCATATCCGGGTCGGTTCCGGCGGCGTTATGTTGCCCAATCACGCGCCGCTCATGGTGGCCGAGCGCTTCAAGATGCTGGAGGCGCTGTTTCCGGGGCGGATTGATCTCGGCCTCGGCCGCGCGCCGGGGACCGACGGCGCCACTGCCTACGCGCTGCGCAGCCGGCTCGACGCCAGAGAAGGCGACGATTTTCTCGAGCGGCTGCACGAACTGACGCTGTGGGAGACCAGGGATTTCCCGCCCGGTCACCCCTTCAACAACGTGGTGGCGATGCCGGATGATACGCCGCTGCCGCCGATCTGGCTGCTTGGTTCCAGCGACTACTCCTCCGAACTCGCCGCCCAGGTCGGCATGGGTTTCGCGTTCGCGCATCATTTTGCCTCCTATGACGCGATCGCGGCGATGACCAGTTACCGCGCGCACTTCAAGCCATCCGGCTGGCGCGCCACGCCGCACGGCATTCTCGCGGTCGCGGTGGTGGCCGCCGAGACCGATGCGGAGGCCGAGCGGCTGGCCTCCTCGATGGATCTGAACCGTCTGCGCCGCGACCGCGGCCAATATCTGCCGTTGCCGAGCCCCGAGGAGGCGCTGGCCTATCCTTATACCGACGCAGAGCGGGCCTCGATCGTGCGCAACCGCTCGCGGCTGTTCGTCGGCAGCCCGGCGACCGTGATGGCGAAATTGCAGCCGATGATTGATGCAAGCCGCCCGGATGAACTGATGATCATCACCGCCGTCTACGATCACGAGGCGCGGAAAAAGTCCTATAGCCTGCTGGCGGACGCGTTCGGACTGGGACAAAGCAAAGCGGCGTGATCGCGACGGTCCAGGCCAGCCTCGTGCGCGAGGGGCAATCATGGGGCAAGTGATGCGTCGACCGCGCCTCATCCATGGCGGCCGGTCGTGACGGGCTCCGCTTCCCGCCGTGACTTTACGGACAAGCCATTTTTATCGTTCGTTAAGCATGAAATGTAACCGTGGATTGTATTCACCGGTTTGTCGCCAAGCCGAAGAGCAATGACGCCTGTTGCCGTCAGAATCTCCTTCGCCAAAGGGTAGCCATGTCGATTTTTCGTCTTCGTATCCGCGGCCGCCTTTACAGCGGCTTTGGCGCGCTGGTCCTGTTGGGCGGCGGACTTGCAGGCTTCGCGGTGTGGCAGTTGTGGGCGATCGACGCCCAGGTCGACGCCATGAAGGTTCAATCCGAGAATGCGATCCGCATCGGCGAGATCACGACCGAGCTGCAGACGATTGGCCGCAGCATGCAGCGCTATGCGCTCGACCAGAATGAAGCGTCGCTCGCGGAAGCCGAGAAGCGGCTGACCCGGGTGAAGGAACTTCTCGAGCAGGCCGCCAGGACGACAACCTCGAAAGAGCGGCGGGCCGTTTACGGAGATGCCGCCAAGGAGGTTGTCGAGTTGAATACCACGCGTGCGGCCCTTGGCGACGCCACGAAACCGATGTTGGCAGGGCGCGACATGCTGCTTACCAACGGCGACAAGCTGGCGGCAGAGGCGCCGAAATTTGTCGAGGCCACGGCAGGAACGCCGTTCGCGCTCGGCGCGGCCCTGCTCGAGTCGGAGGTTCCTCTCATGAGGGTCGCGAACTGGCGGCTGCTGGCGACGCGGGAGCCGGCAGGCGTAACGGCTTTCAAAACGAACGATGCGGCCGTGCAGATCGCGGAACTGGAAAAGGCCAAGCTGCCGTCAGATCTCGCGATCATGCTGTTGACGATCAAGGCAGACGTCACAGGCAATTCCGATGCCTTCGCGCACACGTCCATGAACCTTCCTGCCGGCGACCAGTTGTATTCGATGTCGATCGCTCCAGCGATTGAACGCCTGATCGAAAAAATGAACGGCGCAAAGGGTTCGATTGGGCAGCATTTTCTGAGGGCGACGCACGAAGCGCGGGACCAAATCATCGGCGCGGTCACGACGGAGCGGATCGCGGCCGGCGCGGGTACCCTGTTCGGCCTGCTGATTGCTTTTCTGATTGCGCGCGGCATCACCAAGCCGCTTGGCGAATTGGTCAAGGACGCCGACCGCCGCGCACGGTGGTCTTGAACTCCACGGTCGTGTCGCCGCCGGACAGCCGATGAAATCGGGACGCAATCGCTGGCGTCGAGCATTTCGAGCGTCAACGATGCGATCGGCGAAACCAGCCGTTCAGCGGATCAGGTGCAGGGGGCATCCGGCAAGGTGTCCGGTGCGACCGACCGCCTTGCCACCAAGGTTCGTGAATTCTTCGTCAAGTTGCGCAGCGGCGCGATGGATCGTCGCGCGGCGGACGATCCGAACTACCGGGGTCCCGAACGGCGTGCATCCAGAGGACAGGGCCGATCAGGCCGACGCGAGGATCGGAGAGTCGCCTGATGTGTCGCGTCATCCGAGGTGATTTCGCCGGCAAGCCCGCGTCCCCGGAAGAATGACACTCACTCCGGCTTCTCGGCGAAGGTCGCGCGGAACGGATGGGCGGGATAGACGCCGACGATGCGGAATTCGCGGGAGAAGAATTTCAGTTCCTCCAGCGCGAAGGCGAGGCCCTTGTCGTCGGGGTGGCCGTCGACATCGGCATAGAACTGCGTGGCGAAGAAATTGCCGTCGACCATGTAGCTTTCGAGCTTGGTCATGTTGACACCGTTGGTGGCAAAGCCGCCGAGCGCCTTGTAGAGCGCTGCAGGGAGGTTGCGCACCCGGAATACAAAAGTCGTGACCAGCGGCCCCGAGCCCTGATTCGCCCATTCGGCTTCGCGCGCCAGCACCACGAAGCGCGTGGTGTTGTGGCTCTCGTCCTCGACGTCCTCGGCCAAGATATCGAGGCCGTAGATCTGTGCTGCAAGCCGCGAGGCAATCGCGGCGATGCTCTTGTCGCCGCGCTCGGCGATATCGCGCGCGCTGCCCGCAGTGTCGGCCGCCACAATCGGCTTGACGCCGAGCTTGCGGATGATGCGGCGGCATTGCCCGAGCGCATGGACGTGGCTCTCGACCGTCTTGATGTCGGCAAGCTTGGCGCCTCTCGGCGCCATCAATTGATGCCGGACCGGCAAGAACCACTCGCCGACAATGAACAGGCCGGACTGCGGCAGCAGATGGTGGATGTCGGCGACCCGGCCGGCGACGGAATTCTCGATCGGAATCATGCCGAGATCGGCTTCGCCCGAGGCAATCGCGGCGAGCGCGTCTTCGAATGTCGGGCAGGGCAATGCCGCGGCATCGGGATAGGCCTCAGTGATGGCGATGTGGGAATTGGCGCCAGGCTCGCCCTGGAATGCGATTTTGAGGGTTTTGGTCATCTTGTTTTCCTGCCGCGCCTTGTAGCAGCCGCTCAGCGTTTTGAAAGGATCTCGCGGGCGGTTTCCAGGTCGGCCCGCGTGTCGACTCCGCGCGGCACCGTATCGACGATGGTGATGTCGATCCGCATGCCCGCTTCGAGGGCACGAAGCTGTTCGAGCTTTTCCTGTCGTTCCAGAGGCGAGGGTGGCAGGCGCACAAAGCGCTCCAGCGCCGCGCGGCGGTAGGCGTAGAGCCCGATATGGTGGTAGCGCGGTCCGTCGCCGTAGGGGGCCGTGGCGCGGGTGAAGTACAGCGCGCGCATCCGCCGGCCGCCCAAGGAGGCGCCAACCGCCTTCACCACACTCGGAGCGGCGTCTTCCTCCGCGGTGTGGATTTGAGCGGCGAGCGTTGCGATGTCGACCGCGGGGTCTTGCAGTGGCGGCAGCACGTCACGGATATTGTCGGGCAGGATGGTCGGAAAATCGCCCTGGAGATTGATCACGAATTCGGCCTCGCGGCGGGGATCGAGCTTTTCCAGCGCCTCGTAGATCCGGTCGGAGCCGGAGGGGTGATCGGGGCGCGTCATGACCGCTTCGCCGCCATGGGAGGTGACCGCCGCCGCGATCTCCACGGTATCGGTGGCGACCGCAACCCGGCCGATTCCGGCCTCCTCGGCCCGGCGCAGCACCTGGACGATCATCGGGAGCCCTTCGATGTCCATAAGTGGTTTGCCCGGCAGCCGGGTCGAGGCCATGCGGGCGGGAATCAGCACGAGGATACGGTTTTCGGTCATACGGTCCGGGGCGTGGGCAACGGTGATTGATGGGGATGGGGCAGGAGTTGGCGCTTTTATACGGGTTGCCAGAGCACGGGCAAACCGATATCTCAACCTCGCTCGGGGTGCAGCGCGAAAGCCTGATTCCTGGGCTCATTCGCGGCCGTCTCTCCGGCCCTTCAGTCGACCTTTAAGGCCTGGAGCCTGATCCGAAATGGACTCCTTCGAACTCAATAAAATTATCGGTGCCATTCTGGGCACCTGCCTTGTTCTGCTGGTGACGAGCTTCACCGCCAGCGCGCTGTTCGCGCCGGTCATGCCGGAAAAGCCCGGTTTTGCGATCGCCGCGAAGGAAGAGGGCCAGGGCGGGGCCAAGGAAGCCGCGGCTGCGCCCTCGGAGCCGATTGAGAAGCTGCTGCAGACCGCCTCCGTCGAGAAGGGCGCGGCGTCCGCCAAGAAGTGCGCCGCCTGCCACACCTTCGAGAAGGACGGCCCCAACCGGGTCGGCCCCAACCTCTACGGGATCGTCGGCGACAAGAAGGGCGAGGGACGCAACGGGTTCAATTTCTCGGCCGGCATGAAAGGCAAGGGCGGGACCTGGACCTATGACGACCTCAATCAGTTCCTGACCAATCCCAAGGGTTTCGTTCCCGGCACCGCGATGGGCTTCGCCGGCCTTCCGAAGGACTCTGAGCGCGCCGACGTGATCGACTATCTGCGCTCGCTGGCCGAGACCCCGGTTCCGCTGCCGACGGCGGCAAAGTGACGGTCTCTGGGATTGACTGAGATGTGACCAAAGCGGCCAGGCATTGCCTGGCCGTTTTCGCGTTTGGGCTCCGGTTCGTGTCAAGAACGCGCGTCAGATAAAGCGTTCTCGTTCTCGCAGGTTTGTTATCGGGACGTTTGGTCGCAGAGAAACCCCTCACGCGGTGCTATCATGAGGAAAAAGCAACGTTATCGGTCGAATCCTTGCCTTATATTGCGTCCCAAATAGCCTGCCTTTTTCAGAGGAATCATCATTTGGCGATTAACCGACGACATCTCCTGCAAGGCGGCGCCTTCGCCGCAATGGCCCCCGCGCTTGGCATCGAAGCCGGCCTCGTCCCGATCGGTCCAGTGCAGGCCCAATCCGCAACCGATGGACTGACTTGGCGCCATGCGCTGTCGCTGTTCGGCGACGTCAAATATCCCGCTGACTTCAAGCATTTCGACTTCGTCAATCCCGACGCACCCAAGGGCGGCGTGGTGCGGCAGATCTCGGTCGGCACTTTCGACAATTTCAACATCGCCGTTGCGGGCGTGAAGGGCACGATCGCGCCGGCGATCGGGTTGATCTACGAAACGCTGACCACAGGCACGCTCGACGAGCCCGCGACTTCCTATCGTCTGCTCGCCGAGGCGGCGGCCTATCCGGATGACTTTTCCTGGGTAAAATACCGGCTGAGCAAGGAGGCGCGCTGGCACGATGGACAGCCCGTCACGGCGGAGGACGTGATCTTTTCGTTCGAGACCTTGAAGAAATTCAGTCCGATGTTTTCCTCGTATTATCGCCACGTCGTCAAGGCTGAAAAGACCGGCGAACGCGAGATTACCTTCAGTTTCGATGGTGCGGGAAACCGGGAATTGCCATCGATCGTGGGCCAGCTCATGGTGTTGCCGAAACATTGGTGGGAAGGCACCAACAGCGACGGCAAGAAGCGGGATGTTTCCGAGACCACCTTGGAGAAGCCGCTCGGATCGGGTCCGTATCGGATCAAGGACTTCGTCGCAGGCCGTTCGGTCGTGCTGGAGCGGGTCAAGGATTACTGGGGCGAAAATCAACCGACCCAGGTCGGGTCCAACAATTTTGACGAACAGCGGTTCGAATTTTTCCGCGACAATCTCGTCGCCCTGGAAGCATTCAAGGCCGATCAGGTCGACTGGATCTATGAGAACTCCGCGAAGCAGTGGGCGACGGCTTATGACTTTCCGGCAGTGACGAACAAGCGCGTCATCAAGGAGTCATTCCCGGTCCGCAACGAAGGGCGCATGCAGGGTTTTGCCTTCAACCTGCGCCGCGATCTGTTCAAGGATGCACGGTTGCGCCAGGCCTTTAACTATGCGTTCGATTTCGAGGAAATGAACAAGCAGCTGTTCTATGGTGCCTACAGGCGCATCAACAGCTATTTTGAAGGGCTGGCCGACTTTGTCGGCTCCGGCCTGCCGCAGGGAGAAGAGCTGCATATTCTCGAAACCGTACGTGACAAGGTTCCTGCCGAGGTTTTCACCAAACCCTATGCCAATCCGGTCGGCGGCAATCCGGAAGCCGTGCGCGCGAACCTGCGCGAGAGCAGCCGGCTGCTGAAGGAGGCCGGGTTCGAGATCAAGGATCGGCAGCTGGTCGATGCGACCGGAAAGCCGGTAAGCGTCGAGTTCCTCACCGGGGCCGACTCGATGGAACGATTGATGCTGTTCTACAAGCCTTCGTTAGAGCGCCTGGGCATCACGGTCTCGATCCGCGTTGTCGACGCTGCACAATATGAAAACCGGCTCCGCGCCTTCGACTTCGACATCACGGCCATGGTGTGGCCGGAGTCGCTTTCGCCCGGCAACGAACAGCGGGAATTCTGGGGCTCGCAGGCGGCGAGCAATCCCGGTTCGCAGAATGTCTGCGGCATCCAGAATCCTGCAATTGATGTCTTGATCGACCGGATCATATTCGCGAAGAATCGCGATGAATTGGTGGCGAGCTGCAAGGCGCTCGATCGCGTGCTGCTGTGGAATTTCTATTGCGTGCCGCACTATACCTCGGGCACCCAAAACTACGCGCGCTGGGACCGCTTTAGCCATCCCGAGCCATTGCCCAAGTACGGGATTGCCGCCTTCCCCACGCTTTGGTGGTGGGACGCCGACAAGGCCGCAAAGATCGGCAAATGATCTTGAAGGATATTGCACCCATGACTTCTTTGACTCGCCGGGGTGTGCTGGGCGTCGGGATCTGCGCGCTGGGCGCGCCGTGGTTTCGTTCGGCGAAGGCCGCCGACGCCGGTACCGAATCTCACGGCATGTCGGTGTTCGGCGACCTGAAATATGCAGCCGACTTTCCCCATTTCGACTATGTCAATCCGGCGGCCCCAAAGGGCGGGTTGTTTTCGCTGATCCCGTCGGTGCGCGGTTACAATCAGTCGTTCTTCACCTTCAATTCGCTCAACGCCTATATCCTCAAGGGCGAAGGCGCGCAGGGCATGAGCATGACCTTCGTGTCCCTGATGACGAGCTCGGGCGACGAGCCCGACGCGATGTACGGTTTGGCGGCAAAGTCGGTACAGATTTCAGCCGATAAGCTGACCTATCGGTTCGCGCTTCGGCCGGAAGCCAGGTTTCACGACGGCTCGAAACTGACCGCGCACGATGCGGCCTTCTCGTTGACCACGCTGAAGGAAAAGGGCCATCCATTGATCCTGGTGCAATTGCGCGACTTGGTGAAGGCGGAGGCGCCGGACGACGCGACTCTGATCGTCACCTTCGCGCCAAACCGAGCCCGCGATGTGCCACTCTATGTCGCGGGCCTGCCGATCTTTTCGAAAGACTATTATGCGACCCGGCCGTTCGATGAAACCACGCTCGACGCGCCGCTCGGATCGGGGCCGTACAAGGTCGGCAAGTTCGAGGTCAACCGCTTCATCGAGTACGAGCGCGTCAAGGATTGGTGGGCCGCCGATCTGCCGGTCAACCGCGGCAGCTACAATTTCGACGTCGTGCGCTACGAATTCTATCGCGACCGCGACGTCGCCTTCGAAGGCTTTACCGGCAAGAACTATCTGTTCCGCGAGGAGTTCACGTCGCGGATCTGGGCGACCCGCTACGATTTCCCGGCGGTGAAGGATGGCCGCGTCAAGCTCGAGACGTTGCCGGACCAGACGCCGTCGGGCGGGCAGGGCTGGTTCATCAACATCCGCCGCGACAAGTTCAAGGACCCGCGGGTCCGCGAGGCGCTCGTTTACGCGTTCGATTTCGAGTGGACCAACAAGACCGTGATGTACGGCGCCTATGCGCGCACGGTCTCGCCGTTCCAGAATTCGGACATGGTGGCGAAGGGGTCGCCGTCGCCGGAAGAATTGAAGCTCTTGGAGCCGTTCCGCGGCCAGGTGCCGGATGAAGTGTTCGGCGAGCCATTCGTGCCGCCGGTGTCGGATGGATCGGGGCAGGACCGCGCGTTGCTGCTGAAAGCCCAGCAATTGCTCACCGATGCCGGGTTTGTCGTCAAGGACCGCAAGCGGCTATCGCCGACCGGCGAGGTCCTGACCATCGAATTTCTGCTCGACGAGCCGTCCTTTCAGCCGCATCACGCCACCTTCATCAAGAATCTCTCGCTGCTCGGGATCGAGGCCAGCATTCGCCAGGTCGACGCCGTGCAGTACCGCGCCCGGGTCGAAGCTTTCGATTTCGATATTACGACCCAGCGCATGAGCATGTCGGCGACGCCGGGTGACAGCTTGCGGCCGTATTTTTCGTCGCAGGCGGCCGCGACCAAGGGATCCTACAATCTCGCGGGCGTCGCTACCCCCGCGATCGACGCGTTGATCGAAAAGGCCATTGCCGCGGAAACGCGGGCAGATTTGACGTTTGCCTGTCGGGCGCTCGACCGCGTCTTCCGTGCCGGACGCTATTGGGTGCCGCAATGGTACCGCTCCATTCATCCAATCGCCTATTGGGACGAGTTCAGTCACCCGGAAAAGCCGCCGCGCTATGCGCAAGGTGTCGGCGCACCGGATATATGGTGGTATGACGCCGCCAAGGCGGCGAAGATCGAGCAGGCGAAATAATGAACGCCTACATCGCCCGCCGCATTCTGTTGATGATTCCGACGTTGCTCGGCATCCTCTTCGTCTCCTTCGTCGTCGTGCAATTCGCGCCGGGCGGCCCGGTGGAACGGGTGATCGCGCAGCTCACGGGCGCCGATACCGGCGGCACGTCCCGCATTTCCGGCGGCGGTGGTGATTTTGGTCCGCGCGGCCAGGTCCAGCCGGGTGCCGCGGCCGGCGCCGTCAACTCGAAATACCGCGGCGCGCAGGGGCTCGATCCCGATTTCATCAAGAGCCTGGAAAAACAGTTCGGCTTCGACAAGCCGGCGCCGGAACGGTTCGCATTGATGGTGTGGAATTTCACGCGCTTCGATTTCGGCAAGAGCTATTTCCGCGACGTCAGCGTCATGCAGCTGATCAAGGAGAAATTGCCGGTCTCGATGTCGCTCGGCATCTGGATGACGCTTCTGACTTATCTGATCTCGATCCCGCTCGGCATCCGCAAGGCGGTGAAGGACGGATCGCGCTTCGATACCTGGACCTCGGCGGTGATCATCGTCGGCTATGCGATCCCGGGCTTCCTGTTCGCGATCCTCCTGATCATCCTGTTTGCCGGCGGCTCCTTCTTCAATATCTTCCCGCTGCGCGGGCTGACCTCGGATGGCTGGGCGCAGTTTCCCTGGTACTGGAAGATCATCGACTATTTCTGGCACCTCACGCTGCCCCTGATCTCGATGGCGCTGAGTGCGTTTGCCACCATGACGTTGCTGACCAAGAACTCGTTCCTCGACGAGATCCGCAAGCAATACGTGATGACCGCGCGCGCCAAAGGCTGCAACGAGCGGCAGGTGCTCTATAATCACATCTTCCGCAATGCGATGCTGATCGTGATCGCGGGTTTCCCCCATGCGTTCATCAGCGCCTTCTTCTCGGGCTCGCTCCTGATCGAGACCATCTTCTCGCTCGACGGGCTCGGGCTGCTCGGCTTCGAAAGCGTGCTCAACCGCGACTACCCGGTCGTGTTCGGAACGCTCTACATCTTTTCGCTGATCGGCCTCGTGGTCAACCTGATCTCGGATCTCACCTATATGTGGATCGATCCGCGGATCGATTTCGAGGCGCGGGAGGTCTGATGACGATTGTCGCGCCGCCCCACGTCGAAACCAAAGCGCCATTGCCGGTCGCCGAAGCTATGCGGGCCCCGCGCGCGCGCCTCGCACCGTCCCCTCTGAACCGACGGCGCTGGCAGAACTTCAAGGCGAACCGCCGGGGCTATTGGTCGTTCTGGATCTTCACGATCCTGTTCTTCATCTCGCTGTTCGCCGAGCTGATCGCCAACGACCGGCCATTCCTGATCAAGTTCGACGGCCATTTGTACTGGCCGGCCTTCGTCGGCTATTCGGAAACCACCTTCGGCGGCGACTTCGAGACCGCGGCCGACTACCGCGATCCCTATCTGCAGAAGCTGATCAAGGACAAGGGGGGGTTCATCGTCTGGCCGCTGATCCGCTACTCCTTCGATACCCACAATCTCGATCTGCCGACGCCGGCGCCGTCCAAGCCAACCTGGATGCTGACGGAGGCGCAGTGCAAGGACGTGGTGCAGAAGAAGGGCCTGAAGGGCTGCCGCGACCTCGAATATAATTGGCTCGGGACCGACGACCAGGGCCGCGACGTGGTCGCGCGCCTGATCTACGGCTTCCGCATTTCGGTCCTGTTCGGACTTACGCTGACGATCCTTTCGTCCATCGTCGGCGTCGCGGCCGGCGGCGTGCAGGGATATTTCGGCGGCTGGATCGATCTCCTGTTCCAGCGGTTCATCGAAGTCTGGAGTGCGATCCCCTACCTTTACCTGCTCTTGATCCTCTCCTCGGTCTTGGTGCCCGGCTTCTTCACCTTGCTCGGCATTCTGCTGCTGTTCTCCTGGGTCTCGCTGGTCGGTCTGGTCCGCGCCGAGTTCCTGCGCGGGCGCAATTTCGAATACATCCAGGCCGCGCGCGCCCTCGGCGTCTCCAATGCCGTCATCATGTTCCGGCATCTGCTGCCGAATGCGATGGTGGCGACCATGACCTTCCTGCCGTTCATCGTGTCGTCGTCGGTGATGACGCTGACCGCGCTCGATTTCCTGGGGTTTGGGCTGCCGCCCGGCTCGCCGTCGCTCGGTGAGCTCTTGTCGCAGGCCAAGGCCAATGTGCAGGCGCCATGGCTCGGCTTCACCGGCTTCTTCGCCGTAGCCATCATGCTCTCGCTCCTGATCTTCATCGGCGAGGGGGTGCGCGACGCCTTCGATCCGCGCAAGACGTTCAGGTAGGGCCCCGCATGGACGCCGTCAACCAGCCGCTGCTTTCCGTTCGCGATCTGTCGGTGGCCTTTCACCAGCAGGGCGGCGACCAGCTCGCGGTCGATCGTATTTCCTTCGAGATCAATCGCGGCGAGTGCGTCGCTTTGGTCGGCGAATCCGGGTCCGGGAAATCGGTCAGCGCGCTGTCGATCCTCAAATTGCTGCCCTATCCGACGGCATCGCATCCCTCCGGCAGCATCCGCTTCAAGGGTCAGGAACTCCTGAGCCTGCCGGAACACAAGATTCGCGCAATCCGCGGCAACGACATCTCGATCATCTTCCAGGAGCCGATGACCTCGCTCAATCCGCTCCACACGATCGAGTCCCAGATCGGCGAGATCCTGCAACTGCACAACAACATCAGCAACACGATGGTGCGGGCGCGGACGCTGGAATTGCTGACCCAGGTCGGCATTCCCGAGCCGGAGACGCGACTGCAGAGCTATCCTCACCAGCTCTCCGGCGGCCAGCGCCAGCGCGTCATGATTGCGATGGCGCTCGCCAACGAGCCGGATCTGTTGATCGCGGACGAACCGACCACGGCGCTCGACGTCACCGTGCAGGCGCAGATTCTCGCGCTGCTTGCCGACATCCGCAAACGGCTCAGCATGAGCCTCTTGTTCATCACCCACGATCTCGGCATCGTGCGCCGCATCGCCGAGCGCGTCTGCGTCATGAACGGCGGCAAGATCGTCGAACAGGGACCGGTCGAACAGGTCTTCACCGCTCCCAAGCATCCCTATACCAAGGCGCTGCTCGCGGCCGAGCCGAAGCCCGACCCGGCGCCGCCGCGCCCGGAGTCGCCGGTCGTGATGTCGGCCAACGATCTCAAGGTCTGGTTTCCGATCAAGCGCGGACTGTTGCGCAAGACGGTCGGGCACATCAAGGCGGTCGATGGCGTCAGCCTTGCGGTGCGCAAGGGCGAGACGCTGGGGGTGGTCGGCGAATCCGGCTCCGGCAAGACCACGCTCGGGCTCGCGCTGTTGCGACTGATCTCGTCCGATGGTCCGATCGTTTTCCTCGGCAAGAACATCCAGGGCCTGAAGTTCACCGAGATGCGGCCGTTCCGCCGCGACATGCAGATCGTTTTTCAGGATCCTTTCGGCGCGCTCAGCCCGCGCATGTCGGTCGGAGACATCGTCGCCGAGGGCCTGAGCGTGCATCAGCCCTCGCTGTCGTGGCAGGAGCGTGATGTGCGCGTCGTCAAGGCGCTCCGCGATGTCGGCCTCGATCCGGAAACACGGTTTCGCTATCCGCACGAGTTCTCCGGCGGTCAGCGCCAGCGCATCTCGATCGCGCGCGCAGCGGTGCTGGAGCCGAATTTCGTGGTTCTGGACGAGCCGACCAGCGCGCTCGACATGCTGTTCCAGGCCCAGATGGTCGATCTCTTGCGCGAACTGCAGCGCAAGCGCGATCTCACCTACATGTTCATCTCGCACGATTTGCGCGTGGTCGCTTCGCTTGCCAGCCATCTGATCGTGATGCGTCACGGCAAAGTGGTGGAGGAGGGGCCGGCCATGACGTTGTTCAAGCAGCCGCAGAGCGACTATACGCGCGCCCTGTTCGCCGCCGCCTTCCGCCTCGAAACCGGGGCCTCGGGCGCGGTGGCGACCTGACCGGATCGGAAAACGATCTAGAGCCGCTTGATCGCCTGCAGTTCGCTGCCTGCTTTCTTGATGCGGGCGATGGCATCCCGCGTATTTTCGATCACGGCCGCCATGTGATGGGCATTGGCATGCACGATGGTCTCCGCGTCGCGCGCGATCGCGGCATGGCCTTTCCAGAACAAGAGATCGCCGCGTTGCAACGGTGCGGACTCCGCAAGCCCCAGCAATCTGCCGAGACCGTCGCGCTGCATGTCGCTGTCGCGCGGACAGCCGGTTCCAGCGGCGTTCAGCGACACCTGCACGAGGCCCGAGCAATCGATGCCGAGGCTGCTCTTGCCGCCCCACAGATAGGGCGTGCCGACGAAGCGTTCGGCGACCGCGACGAAATCCTGATGATGCGGGCCGAGACCGCCGAGATGCAGCCTGGGGACATGCCAGCCTTCGCGCGTGATGGCGAAGATGCCGTCTTCGCGGTCCACCGTCAGCACCGATCCCATCACCAGCGTCTCGACCGGCGGCAGCTTGATCGAGGGGCCGGGAAAGGCGAATGTCCTGACCGCGACGATCTGATGCGTCGGCTCGGTCGCTGGTCTGGCCAGAGCGCGATCGGGAAGCCATCCGACATAACCGTCGCCCGCCAGCTGTCCCCAGGCCCAGCCCTCATCGCCGCGGTCATAGATCGTGACGCGCTCGCCCTTGAGCGCCTGCGTCAGCTGCATGGCGTCGGCGGCCGGCCGCTCGCGCAGCGGCGCGATCGGATCGGCGACGACGAACTCCTCGCCGACAACGAAGCGCGCGGCCTTCACCTTGCCTTCGAGATATTTCGCGGCGAGGTCTGCGCGTGCCGGCGTCAGGCGCGGATCATCCATAGCGTTCACCCAGCAATTTGAAGATCGCGCGCGCGGCCTGGCATTCGCCGCCCTCGGGCCGCCCGGGCTTCGCCGTCGGCGTCCAGGCATAGATGTCGAGATGCAGCCAGCTCTTGGCGCGCTCGACGAAGCGCTGCAGGAACAGCGCGCAGGTGATCGAGCCCGCAAACGTCCCCGACGGCGCGTTGTTGACGGTCGCGACCTTCGAATCCAGCCAGCTATCATAAGGCGGCCACAGCGGCATGCGCCACAACGGATCGTTTTCCTCTCTTGCACAGCGCGCGACATCGGCCGCCAGCGTCTCGTCATTGGTGTAGAAGGGCGGCAGGTCGGGACCGAGCGCGACGCGGGCCGCGCCCGTCAGCGTGCCCATGTCGATCAGGAGTTCGGGCTCCTCCTCGTCGGCATAGGCCAGCGCGTCGGCCAGGATCAGCCTGCCCTCGGCGTCGGTATTGCCGATCTCGACCGTGAGCCCCTTGCGCGAGGGGAAGATGTCGAGCGGACGGAAGGCGTTGCCCGCGACGGCGTTCTCGACCGCGGGGATCAGGACCCGCAAGCGCAGCTTGAGCTTTGCGTCCATCACCATCTGCGCCAGCGCAAGCACGTTGGCGGCGCCGCCCATGTCCTTCTTCATCATCAGCATGCCGCTGGAGGGCTTGAGGTCGAGCCCCCCGCTATCGAAGCAGACGCCCTTGCCGACCAGCGTCACCTTGGGATGCGCTGGATCGCCCCAGATGAGCTCGATCAACCGCGGCGCGCGCGAGGACGCCATGCCGACCGCGTGAATCAGCGGGAAGTTCTGCGGCACCAGATCCGCGCCGACGATGCAGCTGAAGCTGGCGCCGAAGCGTTCGGCCAGCGCCTGCGCCGCAAGCGCAAGCTCCGCGGGGCCCATGTCGTTCGACGGCGTGTTGATGAGGTCGCGCGCCAGCGTTGCCGCGCCTGCAATTCGCTCGATTTCGGCAGCATCGACGCCCGCGGGCGGCACCAGCCGCACGTCGAGCGCGTCCATTTTGCGGTAGCGGCTGAAACGGTAGCTGCCGAGCGCAAAGGCGAGCGTGGCGAGGCGGGTGTCATGGGCTGCGTTGGCGAAGCGATAGAGGCCTGCCGGCAGCAAGCCCGGCAAGGCGCCGGGCCGAAACGGATCGCGGGATTTGCTGCTGGCGTCCTCGAGGCCAAACAGAGCCTGCGCGATTCGCCCCTCAGTATCGGGTAACGTTAGCCAAGCCCCTGGCTTGGCGGCAAAGCCGTTCGCCATTGCGAACTGCCTGGCATGCGCGGGCAGATCGACCCGGATCGCATCCCAATTCGACTTGGTCACGAAGGTGATGGGAATGGCCGATGCGGCAGGCGTGATCTCGGAAGGCATGCTGATCTCGAGTTTCGATTGAAACGAGGGAACAAGGCGAGCAGGGAAGGTCATTGCCCTGAAAACGCGGCTTTCGCTTCTACAATGGCTTGCAAGGTCAAGCCAGCCTGAACGCTCTCCTTGAGTCGTCCCAAGTATCTTGTCAGATATCTGGTACGTTGAATTTGCGCGCCGCGTCCGGCCTCGCCTCGATGACGTCGAGGTGACTTGACCGGGGGCGCGACGCGAACCTAGGTGTGACCGACAATGTCGCCTGTGCGTGAACGGGCCAGGGAGCGGGGTTATTTTGAGTGGCCGACCACCGAACGAGCTTTCGCAATGTCCTGACACGCTGTTTGGCCGTGACGGCGTTGCTCGGCGTCTATGGCTTCAGCCTGATCGGCGCGTCAGTGCTGGTACTGGGAGCATCCACGACTTCCGCCGTCGCACATGACGGCGGTTTCCATCATGGCGGCTTCCATCATCGCGGATTTGGGCTTGGCTGGGGCTTCGGACCCTATCCCTATTACGGCTACGGCGGATACTGGCCCTACTACGGCGATGTCGGCGTCTGCTATGCGGTTCAACGGCGCGTTAAGACCCGCTGGGGCTGGGGAATTCGCCGCGTGTCGATCTGCGAGTGATGGCGATAAGGCGTAGCGCCGTCAGACCCTGTCCGTGCTCTCCGCTGAGCGGCGCAGCGACCATTCTGATCGCGATCCACTATTTGCCGCAATTCCACACATTGCCGATCGGCGTTTGGGTCCAGCACGGGCCGAAGCCGCCGCCGTTCCAGCGCCCGTGATAGAATCCCGGGCCGCCATACCAATAGACCCGTTGGGCATGTCGCGCCTCGTCCGCCTCGATCTGCTCGGGTGTGCGGTAGCCGGGCAAGAAGCCGTACCCGTGCCAGCGCCGCGCCACGTGCCGCTTTCCGTGCACGGGCGCCGCAATTGTTGCCGTGGCCGACAACAGCAAGGCTGCGATCGCGAACAGACCGAAAATATTTCGTGACATCAAGGGCGTCCTTCACGTTCAACCCGCAGCAGGGCATCCACTACACGGAGTTTGGCGATCGTGATAGGCTGCGCCGATCACAAAACCTGGGGAGGTTTCGTTGGCCAGGAAACGCAGGGCCGCCGAGAGGCGCGATGGCCTGGACGGACGGCATCGCGACGTGACCGGTCGCATTGACAAGAAGCATGGCAATACGCTGATCGGCTCGCTGCGCAAGACCTATGGCGAGTATTTCGCCAGCGGCCGGCGCGCCGACATGATGCTGAAGACCCTGCTCGTCAAGACCGGGATGGACTCCCTGCACGCGTAGCTAGGCAAGCATCACAAGTAGGCGAGTTTTGGACTTATGTTGCGGCGAAGCCGCTCAGTTGAGCGGACAGAGTTTATCGTCTCAGGCGGGGACACGTGATGGACGTCTTGGTGGGTATCGTTGCTTTCGTCGGTCATGCGATTGAAGAGGTTCTGATTTACGTCGAAACCCACCATTGGGTCTTCGGCTTGGCCGCGCTCGGTTATATCTTCTACCTTCACGACCGCGCCCTTCACGCCCGGTTCGATGCGCTCGAAAGGCGGGTCGACGAAATCAGGAAGCGCCTTGCCATCGACTATTGAGGGCTTGATTGATCATCATGCGATTGGATTGAATCGGATCATGATCCCATCCTTGCCTTGAGAGCCGTGAGCCGGCTGCGCGGCAGCGCCGTGCTCCGCTGTCTCCTGCTTCCTGGAAACCAGCGCAATCGACAGTATCGAGCGGCGCCGTAGGCGTATGGGCATATCCGTATGACTACGGCTGCGGTCGTGCAGAGGTAACGAAGAACCGCGGTGCGCGGGCTGTTTCAACGATCCTTAAGGCTAACTCTCCAGTGTTTTTTGTACCTGCTCACATATCGACGCGCGCCTGTTTGGTCGGTCTGCGCGAGCATCAAGTGACTAGCGTACGTCGAGATTGTCAGAATGTTCCGATGTTGTCTGCATGCTGCGATCTGCACCGGAGCAAGCCTTGCGATGCTCGTGGGTTCGGCCGCGGCTCTCGCGCAGACGACGGCGCCCGCTCAGACCGTTCCAAGTCAGGTCACGCCCCAGACCCTTCGCCCGGAATCCGTTCCCGATGAACGACCGATCGTGTTGCCGGGACCATCGCCTTTGGCTCCCGCCACCGGCGACAGCAGTCTGACCGTCGAGGTCGACGATGTGCAATTGGAGGGCGGGTTTCCGGAACTTGCCCCTGCAAGCGCGGCGGTGACCGGGAAGTTTCGGGGGCGGCGCGTCAGCGTCGCCCAGATCTATTCTGGCGCGGCCGAACTGGAGCGGATCTATGGCGAAGCCGGCTATCCGCTTGTCCGGATCATTGTGCCTCCGCAGAACCTCAGAGACCACGGGCAACTACGGCTCCTCGTCATCGACGGCTTCATCGAGTCGATCGAAATCGGCGGCGTTCCGGAACGCGCGCGGACCGTGGTTGCAGATCGAACGGTTGGCATCGTCGGTCGTCGACATATGACGCTCGCCGAGATCGAACGCGCCCTGCTGATCGCAGGAGATGTGCCCGGCCTGAAGTTGAGGAGCACGCTGGCGCGGGGCAATCGCGAAGGCGGTGCCAGGTTGATCCTCGAGGGTGAACACAGGCTGGTATCCGGCTCGGCCGGCGTCGACAACCGCCTCTCGAGTTCGCTCGGCACCTGGCAATTGCGCGGCGCGGTCGCGCTGAACAGCGCGTTGGGTGCCGGCGAGCAAATTTACGGCACGGTCGGGCTTCCTGCAAATCTGAAGTCGGTGGCCGACGGCAGATCGCCGCTCACGATCTATGGCGGTGGCGTCATCGTTCCGATCGGGGTCGATGGCGTCACCGTCAACCCGGAATACACGCATTCAATGACCCGCACGACCCAGGCCCGGGGCGTTCCCGCTTCGCTCGGGACTTTCGAGCGTTATGCGCTAAGGCTGCGCGATCCGATCAGCCTGACCCGCAAGCAATCGCTGTACCTCAACTTCTCGCTCGAACAGATCGACCAGCAGATCGCGGCGCCGGATTTCGGCATCACACTCAACCACGATCACTATGCGGTCTTGCGGGCGGGTCCCGACTACACGACCACATTGCCGTGGGGGACCGGGCTGCAGCTCGGCGCGCTGCTGTCGAAAGGGCTCGGCGGTCGGACCGACACCGAGGCGGCCGCCTCCGGTATCCCGTTGTCCCGCCTCGGCGCCGGTCCTGATTTCGCGAAGCTCACCGGCAATGCCCGCATCTCGCAGCCATTGCCGGCGAGCTTTCGGCTGGACCTGATTGGCGCGGGTCAGTTCACCCAGGGCAAACCGATGCTGCGCCCGGAACAGATTGCGCTCGACGGCAGCGATAGCCTATCCGCCTTTGCCTCAGGTACGTTCAGCGCGGATCAGGGCGCGACGTTGCGCGGCGAGCTGTCGCGCCCATTCACGACCAAGCTCAACGCCGTCAATGCGATCGCTTCTCCCTATGTCTTTGGCGCGGTCGGACGCGGCTGGCTTGCCAACGCCACCAGCGTCGAGCAATCGGCCTTCAACGCCGGTGCGATCGGGGTCGGTGTTCGCAGCAGTGTCGAGACCTCCGCCAATCTTGCGGGTGCCAATTTGGGAATCGAAGTCGCACGCGGATTTACCGACCTGGCGGGCGTCAGGCAGGGCTGGCGTGCCAACATCAACGCAGCGGCGACATTCTGATGCGCAGGCGAGATCCAAAGGCGACAGCGGCACGGCGTCTGGCGCGACGCCGCGCAAGCTCGGCAGTCCTGCTCGGCTGCGCGTCGATCCTTGCTCTTGCGGTGCGGGCCAACGCGCAGGCGGTGTTGCCGCAGGGCGGCACGGTTGCCTCGGGCCAGGTCAGAATCGGAATGCCAGCCGGCAACGCTCTGACCATCAACCAGACCTCGTCGCGGGCCGTCGTCGACTGGAACAGCTTTTCAGTGGGCCCCAATGCCAGCGTCAACTTCGTGCAGCCGAATGCCGGTGCTGCCATTCTCAACCGCGTCACGGGAACGACGTCGTCGACGATCGCGGGCCAGATCACTGCAACCGGCCAGGTCTTTCTCGTCAATCCCAACGGCATTGCCATCACCCCATCGGGTTCGGTTCAGGTCGGCGGCGGCTTCGTGGCCTCGACGCTCGATATCAGCAACGCCGATTTCAACGCCGGCAATCTCAATTTCGCCGGCAGGGGCGCGTCGGCCGCCGTCAGCAATGCCGGCAATATTTCCGGTGCGGCCGGATCGTTTATCGGCCTGATCGGCGGCTCGGTTTCCAATAGTGGCACCATCAACGTCCCGTTCGGCAGAGTGGGGCTGGGCGCCGGAGAAAAAGTGACGCTCAATCCGGGCGGCGATGGCTTCCTTCAGGTCGCCCTTCCCACCGGTGCGACCACGGCGGATGGGCATGCGCTGATTGATGTTGCCGGCCGCGTGCGTGCGGCCGGTGGAACGGTCGAGATCAAGGCAGCCACCGCGCAGCGGGCGATCCACGACGTCGTGAGGGTTTCCGGTTCGGTGAGCGCCCGCTCGATTTCAGGGCGTTCCGGCCATATCGTTCTCGATGGCGGCAGCGGTGCGGTCACCGTATCCGGTACGCTCGCCGCCGACGGGGGCAAGCGCAACAGGGGCGGCACCGTCATTGTGACCGGCGACGAGGTCGCGCTGACTTCGACGGCGAGAGTGACGGCGGACGGCTCAAGCGGCGGGTCGGTGCTGATCGGCGGCGACCTGCACGGCGGCGCCGATAGTTCGGTGAACCTCGTCGACACGCCGGTGCGGACCGCCACGACGACGTCGGTCGCGGACGGCGCGAGAATCTCGGCCAATGGCAGTCTGGGAGATGGCGGCAACGTCGTCATCTGGTCCAACTCGCTGACCAACTTCCGCGGCGCCATCGCCGCGAGCGGAGGAAGCGCGGGCCAGGGCGGCGCGGTGGAAGTCTCGAGCCATGGCGTGCTCGGATTTGGCGGCAGCGTTGATGTCACCGCCAAAAGCGGCAAGACGGGCACGCTGCTGCTCGATCCCTTCGATGTCACGATCTCGGCGGGCAGCGACACCAGCATCGCCAACGGCGGCAATACTTTCACGCCGACCGGCAACAGCTCCATCCTGTCGGTGGGCACGCTGCAGGCCGCGCTCGCGACCGCCAATGTCACCGTGAGCACCGGTGGCGGTGGCGCGCAGAGCGGCAATATCACCGTTGCCGACGCGCTCACCTGGAGCAGCGCCAATTCACTCACGCTCAATGCCGCCGGCGCCATTGCGATCAATGCGCCGATCACCGCGTCTTCCGGTGCGCTGACGTTGAGCGCGGGTTCGCCGTTTGCGGCCATCACCGCAACCGGGGCAATCAGCGTCGGGAGTCTCACGATCTCTCAGGGGGCCTGGTCGCAGAACACCGCCAATCTCCCCGGCCTCTATGCCGGCAGTTTCAGCATCGGTTCGAACGCAAGCTTTCTCAGGGCCGCCGGCGGATCAGGAACGGCCGGATCGCCCTATCTGTTGACCGACATTTACGGCGTCCAGGGGATCGGATCGTCGGCGGCCTATCTCGCCGGCTCCTACAAGATGATCAACGACATCGATGCGTCCACCACCGCGGCCTGGAACGGCGGTCTGGGGTTTAATCCGATCGGCTCGAATGGCTTTCCTGCAGCGGGCTATACCGGCACTTTCGACGGCAACAACTACGCCATCTCCAATCTTTTCATCAATCGCGGCGCGACCGCGACCGGCGTCGGCATGTTCGGCTACACGAGCGGCGCGACGATCCAGAATGTTGATCTTCTGAACGCCAATGTCACCGGCGGCAGCGGCGGTACAAACGGCAACGGCGCGGGCACCCTGGTGGGCATCGCCGACAACTCGTCCACCATTCAGAACGTCTCCGTCACCGGCACGATGACCGGCTCCAATGCTGCCGGCAACAATGCCAATATCGGCGGCATCGTCGGCGAGCTCAGCAACAACTCGACGCTGACGAATGCGTCGGCGGGCGTCAATGTCACGAGCGCCATCGCATCGGTCGGCGGCGCCGTCGGCGCGGTGGACTCGGGCGGCATTGTGCAGCAGGTTTCGGCGACGGGTGCGGTCTCGGCGCCCGGACAGTCATATGTCGGCGGTCTCGTCGGTTGGGCGGGCGGGACGATTACCGACAGTTACGCAACCGGCGCGGTTTCCGGAGGCTCGTCAGTCGGTGGCTTTGCCGGTGCTAGTTTCGGCGGCTCGATATCCAACTCTTATTCGACCGGACTTGTCACCGGGGGCAACGGCTTCATCGGAAGTAGCTTTTTCTTCTTCTTCTTTGGCACCGTCAGCAACAGCTACTGGAATACGGAAACCTCCGGCCAAGCGTCCGGCGGTGATCCAGGCGCGACCGGGCTGACCACGGCGCAGATGCTGTCTCAGGCATCCTTTGCCGGCTTTGATTTTGCCGGCACCTGGTACCAGACGGCCGGCTATTATCCGACCTTGCGCGGAACAACGACGATCCTGGGCGCCGCGCCGGGCGCCACGGGAGGCGACCTCACCGTTTCGTCGGCGGCCGACACCGTCCTTACCAGCGTGACGACTACAACGAACATCAACACGACCTCGCTGCAGAATCTGCTCGGCGTCGGCAACGTGCTGGTCTCGACCACATCCGGGACGCTCGCAGTCAACAACGACGTCACCTGGGGCGGCAGCTCCCTGCGGCTCGCATCGAGCGGCGCGCTCACGATAGCGGCTAATTTCACCAGCGGCAGCGGCGGCAACCTGGGCCTGACCAGCAGCGCCATTTCGGTCAGCGGAAACGCGATCAATCTGGGCGGGGCACTCACGGCGATGGCGACCGCAAGCGGCGCCGGCGCGGCCGTCAGCTTGAGCAACGCCACGATCAGCGTGGGCAGCGGCTCCAGCATGATCAATGGCACGTCGTCGACCGGATATGGCGTGAACTTCACCGGCAGCTCGAGCCTCACTGCGGGCGGCGGTGGGACCTTGACGGTCGGCGGGACCAACACCGGCAGCACCGTGCTCGCCGCAACTCTGCTTTCGACCAACGCCAACCTGACCACCGCAGGGTCGGTGACGCTGAACGGCACCTCCACCAGCTTTGTCGGTCTCCTCTTGAATGGCGGCAACACGGTCACGGCAACAAGCGGAAGCCTGGCGGTCAACGGAAGCGCCATCTCCGATGCCGGGCTTCAACTGCGAGGCACGGTTGGGCTGACCAACTCCGGTGCCACGACATTCTCTTTCACCGGCAACACCAGCACCTACCGGGGCCTTGAGCTTCTGGGGCTGGCGTCAACGGACGTGACGGTGTCCGGCAATGCGTCCTTCTCGGGCATATCGGACACCGGAACAGGCGTTATCTTCGGTACGTCATCAACATTCAACGTCGCGAGCGGGAACGTCAGCGTCAGCGGGCTTTCCAGCACGGCCAGCGGCACGGGCGCGGCAATCGGCACGCGTTTCGCCGACGCGTCCGTGAGCAATTCGGGAGGCGGCTCGCTCGCGATCACGGGGACATCGAATGACGCGGCCGGCACCGTCAACATCGGCAGCGCCGGGATTCTCGCGACGGGAGCGACCTCGCTCACCAATTCCGGCGGCGGCAGCCTGTCACTCAGCGGCACGAATACGTCCGGCTACGGCACCGAATTGGGGACCTCCGCGGCATTAGCCACGTCGGGGACGATGTCGATCTCGGGGTCGTCGAGTGCGGGCTATGGCTTTTTCATGGGGATTGCGAGCTCGGTTGCGGCATCGAGCGGGAACCTCACTTTGTCGGGCACCTCCGCATCGAACATCGCGATGAGACTCCGGGGTACTTCGGTCACGAACAATGGGGCGGGTACGCTGGCGTTGAACGCCGCGGGCGATACCGATCTTCAAGTGTCGATCGCCTCGAGCGGTGGACCTCTGATCCTCTCCGAGACCGGAACCCTGACGCAGGCGGCCGGCACCATCACGGCCGGCAGTCTTTTGCTCTCCGGCACCGGTGCCTTCGCGCTGAACGCGCCGGGAAACAGCATCGGAACGATCGCCGCCAACGTCGGAAGCCTCGCCGTGACCGACGGTTCCGCGCTTACGGTCGGGACCGTTGCGGGAACATCCGGGATCACCGCGAGTTCGAGCGCAACGCTGATTACCTCGGGTGACCTTACGATCGCGTCCGGCGCGCCGATCAGTGCGGCCAGTCCCGTCCTCGCGACATCGGGCGCTTTCGTCAACAACGCTGGCAACGCCGCGGTGACGGCCACCTCGGGACGCTGGCTGATCTATTCGAGCGCGCCGGGCGCTGACACGCTTGGCGGCCTCGACAGTGGCAACACCGCGATCTGGAACGCCACCTCAGCGACGCTGCCGCCCGGCAGCGTCAGCGCAGTTGGCAACCGCTATCTGTTCGCCAACCAACCCACGCTGACCCTCACCTCGACCAACGCCATCAAGACCTATGGCACGGATGCAACGGCTGCGATCGTCTCCGATTACAGCGTGTCCGGCTATCAGAGCGGCGTGAGCAATGCTTTCCTCGGAGACAACGCTGCTTCGACCTTCACCGGCGGTCCGTCGGTCACATCGACGGGTGCCACCGCAACTGCATCGGTCGCGAGCAGCCCCTATGCGATGACGATCGCACAGGCATCCCTGGTCGCGATCTCCGGCTATGCGCTTGCGTTCAACAGTTCGGGGACCCTGACCGTGAACCCGGCACCGGTCACCGTCACCGCGCTCGGCGGCTTCTCGACCTATGGATCCTCACCCGCCAATCCCGGCCTGTCGGCGACCGGCCTGCAAAACGGGCAGGGCGTCAACGTGCTGACCGGGCTCTCCAATTCGTTCGGGATCAGCAACGCGACCAACGCCGGCAGCTATGTGCTGAGCGTGATCGGGGCGCTGACGAACTCCAACTACACGGTTGTCGGCACCAACAGCGGCAGCTGGATGGTCAATCCGGCACCGGTGACGGTGACCGCACTCGGTGGCTCCTCGACGTATGGATCCTCGCCCGCCAATCCAGGGCTGTCGGCGGCGGGCCTGCAGAACGGGCAAAGCGTCAACGTGCTGACCGGGCTTTCCAATTCGTTCGGCATCATCAATACGACCAACGCCGGCAGCTATGTGCTGAGCGTCATCGGGGCGCTGACGAACTCCAATTACACGGTTGTCGGCACCAACACCGGCGGCTGGACGGTCAATCCCGCGCCGGTGACGGTGACAGCAGTCGGTGGCTCCTCGACCTATGGATCCTCGCCCGCCAATCCCGGCCTGTCGGCGGTGGGCCTGCAGAACGGGCAGGGCGTCAACGTGCTGACCGGGCTCTCCAATTCGTTCGGGATCAGCAACGCGACCAATGCCGGCAGCTACGTGTTGAACGTGATCGGGGCGCTGACCAACTCCAATTACACGGTTGTCGGCACCAACACCGGCGGCTGGACGGTCAATCCGGCGCCGGTCACGGTGACGGCACTCGGCGGTTCCTCGATCTTTGGCTCTTCGCCCAGCAATCCCGGCCTCTTCGCAACCGGTCTGCAGAACGGGCAGGGCGTCGATGTGCTGACCGGTCTCTACAACGCGTTCGGCATTACCAGCGCAAGCAAGATCGGCAGCTATGCGCTCGGCGTCGGCGGCTCGCTGACCAACGGCAACTATACCGTTGCAAAGACAGTTCCGGGGACTTGGACCGTCACAGATCTGCGGGGGTCGGTCACCGGTGGAACAAATCTGCCGAATGGATCGTCTCCCACGAACGGACCGTCGCCCTCAAACCCGAACCAGTTTGTCGCGCCGCCGTCCGCCAACGGAGGCACCGGCGCCCTGAGTGGGCTTAACGGTGCGACGCAGAACGTCAACACCGCGAACGAGCCTGTTGCCGCAGCTCAGGGCGCCAGGGACGCATCCGCCGACCCCAGCAGAGCCGCACTTGAGGCAGGCCCTCCAGCGCCGCTCGCAAGTCCGCTGCAGCCGACCCCATCTCTCTCCACCTCGCCCGCGTCGGTCAACGTCGCTCCGATGACGTCCGCGAACGCCAGCCCGGCAACGCAAGGCGACTGCGGCGGCAAGGCGACCGGCGGCGGCCCCGATGGATCAATCGCCCTGGTCCCCGGCACGTCTCCGGGCAATTCCATGGCTGGATGCGCCCCACAGGCAGCTCCGACAAAGGCCGCCGGCGTGATCGATTTCGCGCTCTCGCAGCTCAATCGTGACGCGCTTCTCGAGGCAGTCAGCCAGGAATTCGTCGAGGTCGCGCAAGCAAAGGCGGTGCCGCACCAGATCTTCATGGTCAGCCTGGCCGGCGCCAGCATCGCGCTCACCGCCGGTCTGGTCGGATGGTTTCTGCGTGGCGGCGCCTTGCTCAGCGCTCTGCTGTCGTCGATGCCGCTGTGGCGTGGCTTCGATCCACTGGTGGTCGTGATGCAGCCCAGGCGAAACGAAGGGCGGGGTTCAGCCACGTCCGAGGTCGATGCCATGTTCGAGGCCGCACATACCTCCAGCTATTCCTCGCGGGGGACGCCGCCGTGAAGGGGCTGTTCTCGCCAAAGCTGCAGCTCAGCATCGGCCTCTTGTCGCTGACCATCAGCCTGATTTTCATCGCCTCGTCGCTCGGTCTGTTGCCCAGCGAGGAGCGGGCGCAACTGAACGCAAGAGCGACGCTGTCCGGCGCGCTCGCGATCCAGCTTGCAAGCCTGGCCAGCCGCAACGACGCCGCAGCGATCAAGGAGACGATCGATGCGGTGGTCGGTCGAAGCCCGGACATCCTCTCCATCGCCGTGCGCGACGCCGATGGCAAGTCGATGACCGCCTCTCGCGACCACGCAATCCATTGGCAGGATCAGCCAGACGGAAAATCCACCCCGACGCATGTGCAGGTGGCTTTGTTGAACGGCGACGCCCCTGGCGGTCGAATCGAAATCGCTTTCCGCCCCGCTGCTGACGGCGGCACCTTGCTCGGCCTGCCGTCAACGTTGCTGGCCTTTGTCGGATTTATCGGAATTGCGGGGTTCGTCGGCTATTATCTCGTTCTCGGCCGTGCGTTGCGCGAACTCGACCCCGGTCGGGCCATTCCCGATCGCGTGAAGACGGCCTTCGACACCCTGGCCGAAGGCGTCCTCATCGTCGATGACGAGGAGCGGATATTGATGGCCAACGGCGCGTTTTCGGAGATGGTTCTCGGAGGGGCGCAGCCGGAATTGGGAAGCTCCGCAAGCGACCTGCCCTGGCTGTCGACGGGCTTCTCGCAGCTTGCGCCGGACCAGTTGCCCTGGCGGATCGCGATGCATTGTGAGCAACCGGTACTGGGCATTGCGATGGGCATTCGTAACCGCGCCGGCCAATTGCAGCGACTGACCGTCAATGCCACCCGAATCGTGGACGGCGCAGGCATCGTGCGCGGGGTCATCGCGACCTTCGATAATGTCACGGCCTTGCACAGGACCAACGAACAGCTCAATCGTTCGATCCGTCAGTTGCATCTCTCACAGCTCAAGATTTCCGAACAAAATCAGAAGCTGCAGTTGCTTGCATCGAGCGACCCGTTGACCGGTTGCCTCAACCGGCGAACCTTTTTCGAGCAGGCGGAACAGCTGTACGCGGACGCAGCCGTGGCGCGGCGACCGCTGTCATTCGTCATGGTCGACGTCGATCACTTCAAGAGTGTGAACGACAGACACGGCCACCTTGCGGGCGACAAGGTCCTCGTCGGTCTGGCAGACCTGCTCAAGACATCCTGCGCGTTTCCGAATCTCGTCGGTCGCTATGGCGGCGAGGAGTTCTGCATCGTGATCGTGGGACTGAGCGAGGTAAACGTCGAACTGCTGATGGAGCGGATGCGGCTTGCGGTCTCCGAGGTCACGACGTGGTTGCCGAACGCGGAGCCAACGACGGTCAGTATCGGAATAGCCTCGCGCGACGATTCAACCCGCGCGCTCGCCGATCTCGTCAAGCGGGCGGACGATGCGCTCTACGCGGCGAAGTCAGCCGGCCGCAATTGCGCGGTGAAGTGGAACGGCATGTCGTGGAAGGCGCTGACACCGGGGTCCGGCAGATCCTTCGTCGTCGCCGAGTAACCGGGCCCGCAGATGCCCCCGTTGCAGTCGCCTCTTAACCGGCCGTTAGGGTTAACAGTTTATTGCTGACGCGTTCGGCACGAGCCGTTCGCCCAGATCCGTTCGCACATGAGTCGATGTGACATGCGTCTACAGCCCAGTCTTGCCCGGCTCCTCGCGTCGGCGGCCGTGATGGCTCTCCTGGCCGCAAGCCTTGGCGGCTGCCAGACCATGTCCGACGTCACGGGTGCCTTGGCGACGAAGTCGGAACCGAATCCGCAGACCGACCCGCAACGTGCAGTTGAGATCTATGGCGAACGCTATCGCGCCAACACCAAGGATGCCGACGTGGCATTGGCCTACGGCCAGGCCCTGCGGGCCAATGGGCAGCGTACGCAGGCTGCGGCCGTGCTGGAGCAGGCGACCATCGCCCATCCCGGCAACAAGGCAATGCTCGCGGCCTACGGGCGGGCGCTCGCCGACAACGGCGATCTCCAGCAGGCCTTCGACGTGCTCGCTCGCGCCCATACCCCCGATAATCCCGACTGGCGGATCTTGTCGGTGCAGGGCACCGTGCTCGACCAGATGGGCCGGCACGACGAAGCGCGCGGCTACTATGCGAGCGCGCTGAAGATCGTGCCCGGCGAGCCGTCCGTGCTGTCCAATCTCGGCCTCTCCTACGTGCTGTCGAAGGATCTGCGGAAGGCGGAAGAGGCCTTGCGCCAAGCCTATGCGAGCACGCGGGCAGATGCGCGGGTACGGCAGAATCTGGCCCTCGTGATCGGCCTTCAGGGGCGCTTCGCCGAGGCCGAAAGCATCGTCAAGGCGGATTTGCCGCCCGATGAGGCGGCCGCGAACGTCGCCTATCTGAAGGAGATGCTGAAGGGCAGGGATGGATTGCGCAATGGCCGCGGAACCATTCCGGTGGCCTCGCTCAACCAGCCGGATTGATCCTTGCGATCGCCGCGTGTCGCAAGAGACCGCGTCCTCGCGTCGGGCATTACTGCATCGCGGCGATCTTGATTCCGGTCGGCCCGAGGATAACGACGAACAGCACCGGCAGGAAGAACAGGATCATCGGCACCGTCAGCTTGGGCGGCAGCGCGGCGGCCTTCTTCTCGGCCTCGTTCATGCGCATATCGCGGTTTTCCTGCGCCATCACGCGCAGACTCTGGCTCAGCGGCGTGCCGTAGCGCTCCGACTGCTGCAGCGCCATGCAAACTGATTTGACGCCGTCGAGGCCGGTACGTTTGGCCAGATTTTCGTAAGCCACCTTGCGGTCCGGAAGGTAGGAAAGCTCGGCCGTGGTCAGCGTGAATTCTTCCGACAGCGCGATCGATTGGCCGGTGATTTCAGTGGAGACCTTGCGGAACGCGGCCTCGATCGACATGCCGGACTCGATGCAGATCAAGAGCAGGTCGAGCGCGTCGGGAAACGCGCGCTTGATCGAGAGCTGGCGCTTGGCGATCGTGTTCCTGAGGAACAGCATCGGCGCCTGCAGACCGAGATAGGCCGCGCCGATGCAGATGGCGAACTTCATCGTCAGCGACAAATCCCAATGTGAGATCCCGAACATGTAGACCATCGCCGCCAGAAAAAGCACGATCGGCGCCACCATGCGGGCAAACAGGAAGGTGATATAGGGCGCCTGGCCGCGATAGCCGGCCATCACGAGCTTGTCGCGCGCAGCCTCCTGCGCCAGCCACTTCGACAGATTGAAGTCATCCACCACCCTGGATACGAGCTGCTTCGGCGTTTGACGCAGCGAGACCTTTTCGGCCTTGGCAAGACGATCGCGTTCACGTTGCCTGATCCGTTCGCGTTCGCTGGCCACCGCCTTCATGCGCTTGGAGAGGTTCTCACCGGCAAACAGCGGCATGATCAGGGTATAGGCGGTTGCGCTCACGGCGATGGCCGCGAGCAGCATGGTCATGAAATGCGGGTCGTGGAGCTTGGTGATCAGGAACTGGATCATGCTGCTTCCTCAGAAGTCGAAGTTGATCATTTTCTTCATCACCAGAATGCCGATCGTCATCCAGACCACGCAGCCGACCAGCATCAACTGACCGGTGGGATGGGTCCATAACAGCGATATGTAGTCGGGCGTTGTGATATAGACGAAGGACATCACGCAAGGCGGCAGGGAGCCGATGATGGACGCGGACGCCTTGGCCTCCATCGACATGGCCTGAATCTTCTCGGCCATTTTCTTGCGGTCGCGCAGCACCTTGGACAGGTTGCCGAGCGCTTCCGACAGGTTGCCGCCGGATTTCTGCTGGATCGAGATGACGATCCCGAAGAAGTTGGCCTCCGGCACCGGCATCCGCTCGTAAAGCCTGACGCAGGCATCGCCGAGCGGCATGCCGATGGCCTGGGTCTCGATGATCGCCATGAATTCGCTCCTGAGCGGCTCCGGCGATTCGGCCGCGACCACCTTGATCGATTCGAACAGCGGCAGGCCGGCCTTGATGCCGCGAACGATCACGTCGACCGCATCCGGCAGGGCCTTGAGAAACGCCTTTTCGCGCCGCTTCTTGAGAAAGGTCAGGGCCCAGCGCGGCAAGCCGAGGCCCGCCGCAAAGGCGAGGCCCGAGGCGCCGAGCAAGCCGCCGCCTGCAAAAATCGCGAGCAGGAAGAATGCGGCGGCCAGAACCCCCGAGGCGATCCAGAATTTCTGTTCGGACCAATCGAGGCCGGCCTGGGTGAGACGCGTGCCGAGCGCGACCTTGGTCTCCCGCTGCCGTCTCGCCTCCAGATCCTTCAGCGAGCTCTCGACCTGCTCGCGGCGCGAACGCTGGGTCTTGTCGGCACGACGGGCCGCTGGCTCGGGCTTGGCGATCGAGGCCCGGCGATTCTCCGCCTTCCGCTCCCCCGACAGCAGCGGGTAGAGAAAGACCCACGCGATGCCGCCGATCGCCGCGGCAGCGAGAAAGGCGAGAGCTAGCACCTGGATTTTCATGATCTGGCCCTCACGCCCTGTCCGCGACGTCGGCGGCGTCCAGGGCCGAGGCGAGCCGTTTTTCTTCACCGTAATATCGCGCGCGCTCCCAGAACCGGGGGCGGCCGATGCCCGTTGAGCGGTGCCGGCCGACGATGTTGCCGTTGGCGTCTTCGCCCATGAGGTCGTAGATGAAGATGTCCTGGGTAATGATGGTGTCGCCTTCCATGCCCATCACCTCGGTGATGTGGGTGATGCGTCGCGAACCGTCGCGAAGCCGCGCGGCCTGGATCACGACGTCGATTGAGGCGCAGATCATCTCGCGGATGGTGCGAGACGGCAGCGAAAATCCGCCCATTGTGATCATCGATTCGCAGCGCGACAGCGCCTCGCGGGGATTGTTGGCGTGCAACGTTCCCATCGATCCGTCGTGGCCGGTGTTCATGGCCTGCAGCAGGTCGAATGCCTCCGGTCCGCGGACTTCGCCGACGATGATGCGTTCGGGACGCATGCGCAGGCAGTTGCGCACCAGTTCGCGCATCGTGACCTGGCCCTCGCCCTCGATATTCGGCGGCCGGGTTTCCAGTCGCACCACATGCGGCTGCTGCAGCTGCAGTTCGGCCGCGTCCTCGCAGGTGATGATGCGCTCGTCGTCGTCGATATAATTCGTCAGGCAGTTCAAAAGCGTGGTCTTGCCCGAACCGGTGCCGCCGGAGATCAGCACGTTGCAGCGGCAGCGGCCGATGATCTTCAGGATTTCCGCGCCTTCGGGCGTGATCGCGCCGAACCTGACCAGCTGATCCAGCGTCAGCTTGTCCTTCTTGAATTTGCGGATCGTAAGCGCCGGTCCGTCGATCGCCAGCGGCGGCACGATGGCGTTGACGCGCGAGCCGTCGGCCAGGCGCGCATCGCAGATCGGGGAGGATTCGTCGACCCGGCGACCCACCTGGCTGACGATGCGCTGGCAGATGTTGAGGAGCTGCTGGTTGTCGCGGAAACGGATGCCGGTGCGCTGAATCTTGCCGGCGACTTCGATATAGACCGTGCCGGCGCCATTCACCATGATGTCGGCGATGTCATCGCGCGACAACAGCGGCTCGAGGGGCCCGTAGCCGAGAACGTCGTTGCAGATGTCGTCGAGCAGTTCCTCCTGCTCGGCGATCGACATGACGATGTTCTTGATCGCGATGATCTCGTTGACGATATCGCGGATTTCCTCGCGCGCCGATTCGCTGTCGAGCTTGGCGAGCTGGGCGAGGTCGATGGCCTCGATCAGGGCGCCGAAGATCGTCGCCTTGACCTGGTAGTAATTGTCGGAGCGCCGCGCCTCGATCATGGGCGCAGGCAGCGGCTTCGAAGGCGCCAGAGGCGGTGCGGAAACGGCAGGCGGAGGCGCAGCGCGCGAAGCCGCGATGCCCGGAGAGGGCTCCGGCACGCTCGCCGCGGGCCTCATCGGCCGGCTATCGCTGTCTGTTCCGCTACGCTTACCAAACACGACTTGACTCCATGCGGGCGGCTTACTTGCTCCGCAGTTTCTCGATCAGAGGTGACAGGAACGAACCTTTCGGCTTCTTGGTCTCGCTGCGGCCGGTAAGTCGCTGCGCGATCTGCAGGAACATCTCGGAGGTACGATGGCTGGCGGAAATCTCCGCGATCATCTGGCCGTTGTTGGCGGCCGCGCCGAACATCTGCGGGTCGAACGGAATGGCCACGATCGGCGTGCTCTCGATCGCCTTGGCGAACTCGCCGGCATTGATCTCCGGCCGTTTCGGCACGCCGACCTGGTTGAGGCAATAAAGCGGCACGCGGTCGTTGGGCCGCGAGGCCTTCAACAGATCGAACAGGTTCTTGGTGTTGCGCAGGTTGGCGAGGTCGGGCGCAGCCACGATCAGGATGTCGTCGGCGGCGATCAGGGCGCGCTTGGTCCAGCCCGACCATTGATGCGGGACGTCGAGCACGATGCAAGGCATGGTGGAGCGCAGCGTATCGAAGATGGCGTCGAACGCATCGGCCCCGAAATCGTAGACCCGATCGAGCGTCGCCGGCGCCGCCAACAGGCTGAGATGGTCGGTGCATTTCGATAGCAGGCGGTCGATGAAGGCCGTATCGACCCGGTCCGGCGAGAATACCGCGTCGGCAATGCCTTGCGCGGGATCCTGGTTGTAGTCGAGGCCCGCGGTGCCGAACGCGAGGTCGAGATCGGCGACAACGGAATCCATCGCGAGGTCGCGCGCGATGGCCCAGGCGACATTGTGCGCGATCGTGGATGCGCCGACGCCACCCTTGGCGCCGACCACCGCAACGATGCGTCCGACCGCCTTCGCTTCCGGCGCGGAGAACAGACTGCAGATCGAGCGCACGACGTCCAGTGCGCCGACCGGCGCAATTACGTAGTCGCTGACCCCGCGGCGGATGAGTTCGCGGTAGAACCCGACATCGTTGATGCGTCCGATCACCACCACGCGGGTACCGGCATCGCAGACGCTCGCGAGTTGGTCGAGACCGGACAGAACATCGCTGCGGCTGTCGGCTTCGAGCACGATCACATTCGGCGTCGGCGCCGAACGATAGGCCTCGACGGCGGCCGCCATTCCGCCCATCTGGATCTTGAGATGGGCCTTGCCGAGGCGGCGGTCCTCGCCCGCCGACTGCACGGCGGCTGCGGTTTCGACCGTCTCGCAAAAGGCCTGCACCGATACCCGGGGGGCCGGCGCGATGTGGTCCTCGAGCCGCGGCGAGCCAGCGTCGGCCTGCCCTTCGGAGTTTTGGCGAGCGTAGCTGATCATTTGCCTGTATCGCTGAGTTTGGCCTTGTCGGATTCGGGGTAAGTGGTGGCGGTCGAGGTTCCCTTGCGATATTTCTCGAAGGCGGTATTGCGACGCGCCGTATAGGGTGGCGTTTCAGGCCGCGGTTGCACGAGATCGGAGGGGTTGTCGACCATCGCAGCCATGTTGCGCTGATAGGCGCAGCCGAAATTGTAGTAGGACTTGTTGTCGAAATAGCCCTTGTTCTTGACCGACGAACCGAGATCCTCCGGCCACAGGCCGCAGGGGCCGGCGACCGCGGAAATCCTCGGATAGCTCAGCCGGATCGCGGGCAGATGCCGCGGATCTTCCGGGTGATACGGGCGCACCACGACGCCATGAGGCGGCACGCCGGCGGCGGCGAGCAGCGACTGGATTTCGCGCGCGGAGTCGGCGGCTGCCCGCGCATTGGGCGTGTCCACGGGGACGTCGACATTGATCGTACCGGTTCCTTCGCGAGCCCAGGTTTGCGCAAGCCACATGACGTCGGCGCGCTGGGATGCATTGAGTCCACCGCGGCCCTGTCCGACGAACACCACGATCGACTGGTTGGCATCCTGGATCGCGATCGGATGGCGCAGACGATAATCATCGGGAATGCTCGCGGTGGTCACCGCGTCGTCGGTATGGGTGCAGGCGCCAAGCGCCAGCGCAATACCGATCAACGCTCCGGCCGCGGGGATGGCGCGCTTGCGAGCGAAGGACATTCTGGTCGTCATCGGTTCAAATCCTCAATCCCGCCTCAGTCGGTGATAAAGCCGTAGGTGCCGCGATAGCTGCGGCCCTGCTCGGCGCGGCCCGGTACACCGTAGATGCGATTGATGCTGCCGAGCAGATCGGCCTGCGGATCGGAAGCCGCGGCAAACCCGTCATCGGGACGTGACAGATCCTTCTGCGCGACCGCGCGAACGATGTAGGGTGTCACCAGCACCATCAGTTCGGTCTGGCTGTTGACGAAATCGCGGCTGCGGAACAGCGATCCGAGCACCGGCAATTGCGCCAGCCCCGGCAGGCCATTGACGGCCTGCTTGGTCTGCTCCTGGATCAGGCCTGCCATCGCCATTGAGCCGCCGGAGGGAATTTCCAGGGTGGTTTCGGCACGGCGGGTCTTGATCGACGGAATGGTCACCGAGTTCACCGTCGATGCCGTGACCGACTGCGACAGGGTGATCGAGTTGTCGTTGGACAGCTCCGACACTTCCGTCATCACCCGCAGGCTGATTCGTCCCTCGGTCAGAACGACGGGCGTGAAGTTGAGCGAAATGCCGAACTTCTTGAAGTTGATCTGGGTTGTACAGACGTGGGTCGTGGGGTCGCAGGAGTAACCTGCGGGCACCGGGAATTCGCCGCCGGCGATGAATGTCGCCGATTCGCCGGAGATCGCGGTCAGGTTCGGCTCGGCGAGCGTTCGCACCACGCCGGCGCTTTCCATCGCGCGCAGCGTCGCTTGAACCGAGGGGGTGGCGCCGAACGATGAGGTCACCGTGTTGCCCGCGACCAGCGAGCGGCCAAGGGCGGTGTACGGATTGGTGTTGTTGAAATTCACCACCGCCGTGCCGTAGTTCAGCTTGCCGCTGAGATCGATGCCCATCTGCTTGATGATGTTACGCGCGACTTCGGCGACCGTGACTTTCAACATCACCTGGTCGCGTCCGCGGACCACGATCGAGTTGACAACCTTTTCGGCGCTGCCGGCCAGCCTTCCCGCTATGTCGCCGGCCTGCTGCGCCTCGATCTGGCTCGATGCCGTGCCGGTCAGGATGACGCTCTCGCCGAGGCCGTCGATCTGAATGTCGGCGTTCGGTACGGTCTGCTTCAGCGCGGCGCGGATGCCGTTGAGGTCGCGCTTGACGGCGATATCATACGCCGCGATCTGCTGGCCCGCGGAATCGAAGAACACGATGTTGGTCTGGCCGACCGCGGCGCCGATGATGTAGGCGCGCTGCGCGGAACGCACCACGGCGTTTGCGATTTTAGGGTCCGCCACCAGCACATCCTTGATGTCACGCGGCAGGTCGATCACGATGGACTTGCCGATGCCGAGCGAAACGTAGCGCGCGTTCATCTGGCCCTCGGCGGCCACCGGCGCGGCGACGCGGTAGTCGCTGGCCGCAACGGGAGCAAGCGCCGGGTTGAGCGTCAACGCGGCGACGGCCGAAAACGACAGGGCGCGGACCACGAATGTCCGCATTTTCCGCTGCTTTTCCCTGCATTTCATTCCGGGCGTCCTTTCGGTCACTTCTGTGTCGCCGTCGAGCTGGGAACGCCGTAACGAACGACATTGATGGTTTCGCCGCGCCTGAACTGGTCGTCCGATCTATCGTCGGTGGCGTTGGCATCGGCGATGCTGCGCAGCGCCAGCGACAACGTCCCGCTCTGGCGCGCGCGCGCAAGCGTCTCGGCCTGTTCCGGCTTCAATTCCAGCGTGACGGTCTTGCCAACGACCACGTTCTGGCCATCCTTTTCTTTCGGCGTCTGGTCGATCGCGAGCACGCGCACATTAGACAGGATGATTTCGGAGGTGATGACGTCCGGCATGCCGCCGCGGTCCGGATTCTTGTCGCGCTTGGAGAGAATGACGTCGACCCGGTCGTTCGGCAGGATGAAGCCGCCCGCTCCGGTTTCAGGCGAGATCTCGGTCGAGATCGCCCGCATGCCGCTCGGCAGAATTGCCGCCATGAATCCGGAGCCGTCGGCCTTCACCAGCTTCTGCTCGCGAATCGGCTCGCCCCCGAAAAAGGGCGCCCGCGCGATGGAGCGCGCCAGTTGGGTGGGCGCGTCCGGCCGCTCACTGCGCCGGATAAAACTGCCGCTGGCGCCGGAAGCCGGCCAAGTCTGCCATTGCAGGTCGTCGGGCTTGACCGTTTGGCCGAGACCGATGTCGTTTTTCGCGACCAGAACGTCGATTGTCTGCAGCTGCGCGGCGGCCGGCTCGGCAGGCGCCACTTTTTGGTCGGACCCGCTCGCAAGGTATGCGGCAACGCCCCCGGCGCCCAAGGCGATGGTCAGGACCAAGATGCGTGCCTTATTCATACGCTTCACTTTCCACGGGACACCGCGACGCTGCCGCCGCCGTGATGGGAGTTGACCAGCTATTCGTCAAAGCATGGTTAATGAGGCGTATCTAAATCGCCTTAACGCCTGGTGAATTCGGCGCAATCGGCTTGGTGCCCGCGGTCCGAAGTTCGTGCGGACCGCCTTCGATTTGAGGTGAGTGACAAGCGAGCTTACCGCGCGCGATGCGCGAACTTCAGGTCGGCGGCACGAGCATGAAGCGGGCGAGGTCGACGGCCTTCACCCAATCCGTCTCGGGGTAGATCATCAGGGCGCCGATCGCGAGCGCGATTCCATAGGGGATCCCGGTGTCCTTGGCATGTAGCCTGAGCAGCCAGACCTGGCCGGTCAGGGCGCTTGGCAAGGGCCATTGCCGGAATTGAATCAGCAGCAGTGTCAGCGCCCCACCGAACAGCGAGGCCCAGACCAGGTAGTTCATCAAATCGGCAAAGCCGAACCAGAGCGCCGCCGCCGCGGCAACCTTGGCATCGCCGCCGCCGATCCAGCCCATCGCGAAACAGCCGAATGCCACCGCAAGCACGGTCGCTCCCGCCCCGACATGCAAGAGGACGTCGGTCAGGCCCATGCCGCCCACGCATGCCAGAACAAGAAAGCCCGCGGCCAGCGCCAACGAGACGCGGTTGGGGATCGTCATGGTCAGAAGATCGCTGGCTGCGGCAAACGCCATAAGCGCCGGGAACAGCAACAGGCGGGCGATGTCGAGTATCATGTGTCGATTAAGACGCTTGCGCGACTTTCCCGTTCAAGGCTTGGCCAGTGATGCGAATTTCGGATTCGTGACCCTACGAACCTACGGGCCAGTGGTGAACAATCCAAAAACGTTTGACACGCTCGACGTCGGGCCGCTCACCAGAGCGCGACGATCCGGACCGCGAGCGTCAGGACCGCCAGCGCGAGCGCGAGACAAACAACTTCCGCAAGCCGGTCGCGAGCCGGCACCGGCGGGTTTCGAACAATGCTACTGGTCAAGAACTTACGCATACAAAACGCCTTACATACACCGCAGACACCAAGAGGTCCGGGTTTTCCCGGGGTCCCCGATGCCGATGCCGGGCGCGCTCTACTTGAGCGTGGTCGAAACGGTGGAGAGATTGGAGGAGATGCCGCTGCCGATGTTGTTGATGACGGTGAGAATAGCGATCGCGATGCCCGTAACGATCAGGCCATACTCGATGGCGGTGGCGCCAGACTGATCCGTGATGAAACGCGAAACAAGGGTCTTCATGATAACTCCTGGTCGGCCGTGACCACTCGAACCAGACCTCGGTCTCGCCGGGGCAGAGATATATCAGCAAGTGGTGAATAAAGAAAAAAGTGAAATTGCTTTCGGTATCACTAGCGCGGAAGAAACAGAGGGCCCCGGCGGTCGCCGAGGCCCTCGAAAATCCTTCGCGGAGCGCAGCGGCTTACTTCAGCGAAGTCGAGATCGAGGTGAATTTCGTGGAGAGCGCGGTGCCTACGCCGTTAACCGCGGTGATGATGGCGACGGCAATGCCGGCGGCAATCAGGCCGTATTCAATCGCGGTGGCGCCAGTCTCATCCTTGATGAAACGCGAAAAAAGCTTGTTCATACATAACTCCTGTGTGCACGTAGCTGGTCGAACTAGGGTTTGGTCTCGCCGGCGTTCTCAGCACCGTGACCATCCCTGAACCGTAAGAGCCGACAATTGCGGTGCAGTTAATTCGATTGCAGAAACCTCCTTCCAGGAGCCACTTGTTGAGCAGAGTAAATTCTGCGTTAAGCGCGTTCCAACAATTCGAAGTTGGTTTCGATCGGATGTATTTTCGATCATCGGCCGGTACCCGGTATCCGAAGTTCGCGATCCGTCCGAGCCAACCATTTTTCGCGAACTTCGGAAAGTCGCGAGTACTGGCAAGCTTGTGATTCTGGCGCCGCCTTCGATCCGAGGTTGGCGGGCGGCGCGTTCACCGCTTGCGCTTCGCGAACTTCAGAATCGCGGCACTGGCGCTTCGTGGGTTTCCGTGGATTTCACGGGTCCTTAAGCCGTGCGCGGTACTGCTCTGGAAATCCGTTGCAACGAGGCGATCATGTCCAACCTGCCGCTCGATGTGCTCATGATGCTCGGACAGACCATCATGAAGGTGGTTCCTGTCACGATCGTGCTGGCGCTCATTTTCTCCGTGCTCAGCCATTTCTGGGCCTGCAATCCCGGCGTTCCGTGGTGGCGCAAGCGCGAACTCGTGACCGACATCTGCTACTGGTTCTTCGTTCCCGTATTCGCCCGCGTATTCAGGATCGGCCTCTTGGTGATCGGTGCGGGGGTTGTCTTCAATATCCATGACGGCGACGAACTGATCGCCTTCTACGACAACGGCCACGGCCCGCTGGCTCAGCTGCCGTTGTGGGTCCAGGCGGTGCTATTCCTGGTGCTCTCGGATTTCATGACGTACTGGCTGCACCGGCTGTTTCACGGCGGCGGATTCTGGAAATACCATGCGATCCACCACTCGTCGGAACACCTGGAGTGGATTTCGGCGGCGCGGTTTCACCCCGTGAATCTGCTGCTGGGCAGCATCGGCGTCGACGTGATCTTGCTGATGGCGGGCATCTCGCCGAACATCATGCTCTGGGTCGGACCGTTCACAACCTTCCATTCGGCATTCGTCCACGCCAATCTCAACTGGACCCTCGGCCCGTTCAAATACGTGCTGGCGACGCCGGTCTTCCATCGCTGGCACCACACCGGGTTCGAGGTGGGCGGCAATACAAATTTTGCCGGGACCTTTCCGATTTGGGACATCCTGTTCGGGACGTTCCTGCTTCCCGAAGACACGCTGCCTGATCACTATTGCGCCGACGATGCGGCAATCCCGACCGAAATCGGCGGGCAGCTCATCTATCCCTTCCGCCGCGTCATTTGAGAGCCTCGATCAGGATCGGCGTCGTCGGCAATGGTCGGAGGCAGAGAATGCGGGTTCGGTTCATGAATTCAAATACCGCAGTCAGCGGTCGCGCACGCGCGCTTGAGCTTGCTCCCGTCTGGCTGTGGCTGGGCGCAGGGATCTACGTGCTTCTGCTGTCGCGCGGAAGCATGCTCCTCAATGATTCCGATACGTACTGGCAGATCACCGTCGGGAAATGGATTCTCGATCACGGCAGCTTTCCTCGCGTCGATTTCTATTCCTTCACCCGAGCGGGCTATCCGTGGATCTCGACGTCGTGGCTTGCCCAGGTTCTATATGCGGGTGCCTACGAGTTTGCCGGTTGGTCGGGCCCCGTCGTTCTGGCCGCCACCTCGATCGCCGTGAGCTTTGCATTGCTGGCGCGAATCCTCGCCCGCCATATTCCGTCGACCTACGCAGTCGTGATCTCGCTTGCGGCCCTGGTACTGTCGACGTCGCATTTGCTCGCGCGCCCCCACGTGCTGGTGCTGCCGATCATGGTCATCTGGGTGAACGGACTTGTCTCGGCGAGCGATCGGAGCAAGGCGCCACCCTTTCGATTGCTGCCCTTGCTGGCGCTTTGGGCGAATCTTCACGGCGGTTTCGTATTCGGGCTGACCTTGGTTGGGCCGTTCGCAATCGATGCCTTGTGGAATGCGGACCGGCCGCAACGGAGGCCGTTGATGCTGCGCTGGGCGGCTTTCGGCGTCGGCGCATGCCTGGCCTGTTGCGCAACGCCCTACGGATGGGACTCCCTGCTTGCGTCGCGCAAGATCCTCGATCTCGGAGAATTGCTGCGCATGATCTACGAGTGGATGCCTCAGGATTTCAGCCAGTTCGGCCCGTTCGAGGCCTGTGTACTCGCGTTGATGGCCGGGGCGCTCCGCTACGGGATCAGGCTTACCCCGCCGCGAATTCTCTTGACTCTCGGACTGTTGCACATGGCCCTTTCCCATATCCGCAATGTCGAGATTTTTGCGCTTCTGATGCCTCTCGTGGTGATCGGGCCGGTGGCCGAGCAGCTCAGCCTGCGGCCGGGGCAGCCCGCCCCGACATCCGCTCCGATTGCGTTGGTCGCCGCGCTGGTCGCCGCAATGGGTGTTCTGACATGGACCTTCGCGGCTCAAGCCGGCTTCTCCCCTTCGGCCATCCAGTCGCCGGCCGCCGCGGTGGACATATTGAGCAGCCGAAATCCAAAGCGGGTCCTCAACGACCTTCCGTTCGGAGGGTACCTGATCTGGCGACACGTCCCGGTCTTCGTCGACGGTCGCGCAGAGCTGTACGGCGAGTCGTTCGAAATGGCCTACTATCGTGCGCTGCAGCTCAAGGATGTCGATGGGTTTCTCGACCTCCTCAAGCGCTACGATATTGATGCCGTGCTGCTGACACCGGCAACTCCGGCCGCAAACCTGCTTGACCATCTCGGCGGCTGGCAGCGCATCTATGCGGACGTCAACGCGGTGGTCCATGTCCGCGTCCCCGACTGACCCGCGGCCCGTAACGGCGGGGCGCAATCAATCCTTGGATCTGTTGCGGGGGGCCGCAATATCGCTGGTCGTTCTGGCGCATTGCGGCAGCGCGACGACGAGTGTCGTTCCCGGGCTCGCTTCGTTCGCCGCCCACTATGGCGAGATGGGCGTGCAGCTCTTCTTCATTGTCAGCGGCTACACGATGATGCTGACCTTTGGCGTCAGGGACAGTCTTGCTGCCGCCCGCTCATTCTACATCCGGCGCATATTCAGGATCGTTCCGCTGTTCTGGATCGCCATCCCTTTCTATCTCCTGGTCACGAAGGGCGAGGGGTTCGCGATGTGGGCGCCGGATGGCGTCAGCGCGCGCGACGTCGCGCTGACCGTCTTGTGCCTGCATTGGAGCAGCGTCACCGCCTTCAATTCGGTCGTGCCGGGCGGCTGGAGCATCGCGGTGGAAATGCAGTTCTACCTGCTGTTTCCGCTTGTCATCCGGCTGTTCAGGACTCGTAATGGCGCGATTCTGGGTTATGTGCTGATCGCGATGGTGAGCGTTGCGGCGCAATTCTTGGCAGACAAATATTTGGTGCCGCAACTGGCTGCCGCGTTGCCGAAGTCGCAGTCGTATCTGGCCGGAGCCTTCTTCTACTGCTGGCTGCCGCGGCAATCGATCTGCTTCGGATTCGGCATCCTGTTGTACGACTTCATCGAACGGAAGAATCATCCGACGCTCGGCGCCCTGCTCCTGATTGGAGCTTCCTTGTTCACGGGATGGGGGGCCGAGGTCGTCATCCTGGCTGCTGCTTCGTTTGCGGTCCTGGCTTCGAAACTCAAGTTTCCCTTTGCGAGTCTGCTGGGGCGACATTCCTATGCGGTCTATCTCGCGCACTTCGCGGTGATCTTGGTGATCCAGGCGCTGCTTCCGCTTGACCTCATCCCGATGGCGATCCTTGTGACCGGGCTTGCTCTGGCGTTGAGCTATTGTGTTGTCGAGCCTCTGCTCGAACGCCCGTTCAACCGGCTCGGGCACGCGCTTGCTTCCAGGATCCGGCAGCGGGAAACCGCAATGGCCGGAGCCGGATCGGCCTGATGCCGCCGTCCGGCTCGGCCAGGGCCGCCGGATGTCCCTTTCGCAGGCCCGTTCGCAGATTGTTTACCGATTAAGATCACAGTCGCCTCGTCGGGCGCCGGCTCGGCTGCGTATCGCTTCTGCCGGCTTGTCAACGTCCCGGAGTAAAATATGGCGTTTCGTTTCATGCCTGTTGCCGCGCGTTGCGTGTTGCACGCGCTCGCGATCGGAATCCTGCTCTGGCCGGCGGCGATGCTTGCCGGGCCGGGGCCGGATACGGTTGCGGTCAATGTCGACCAGGCAAAGCTCGTCAGGCTGCCGGCCGGGGTTGCGACCATCGTCGTCGGCAACCCGCTGATCGCCGATGTGACCTTGCAGAACGGCGGCGTCGTCGTCGTAACCGGCAAAGGCTACGGCGCGACCAACTTCATCGCGATGGACCGCAGCGGCGGAATCCTGCTCGACCGCCTGATCCAGGTCGAGGGACCGACCGACCAGCTCGTCACCGTCTATCGCGGCGTCGAACGCGAAACCTACAGTTGCATGCCGATCTGTCAGCGACGGATGACGCTTGGCGACGGAGACAAATACTTCAGGTCTGTCCTTGAGCAGGCCGGCACGCTGAGCAATCAGGCCAGCAGCGCCGCCAACGCCACGAACAAAGGCAATTAGTGCCGCCTACGCGCGTTCCCACCCCGAGTCCGGGGCGGGGTTTCGCGCGATCTGTCCGGATCACGCGGCAGCCCGAAGGACGGTTAACGCAGCCTTAGCCAAACCGGCGCTCGGGGCCGGGCGCGCGAAACACTTCAACAATCACTTTCCGCTATCGTTGTTATCCCGGTTCCAACGTTCGTATGCTGTTGTGGCGCGTGCGCTTGCGAATGACAGAACCAAAGGGACACTAGCAAGTCTTGATCCTGGTCGGTTTTGGATTCGACATTCGGGACGCGCGCAAAGACCGAAGCGAATGCCAGATCCACCACACTAGCCGTCGAGATGATCGCGGCCATCTTGGATTGACCGATGTCGTTGCAAGCAAGTCTACCCGCATCATTCCGGATTCTATTGCGCAGGTTCCGGCGCAACCGTCGCGGCTCGGCTGCGGTGCAGTTCGCTTTCGTAGCTCCGCTGTTCTTCGGGCTGCTGTTTGCGATCATCGAAGTCGCGCTGGTTTTTTTCGCTGGCCAGGTCCTCGAGACCATCACCCAGAGTTCGGCGCGGATGATTCTGACCGGGCAGGCGCAAACCGCGGCCTATACCCAGGCGCAATTCGCAACCTATGTGTGCTCGCAGGTTCCGGCGCTGTTCGACTGCAACAACATCTATATCGACGTGGAAAGCTACAGCTCGTTCCAGACCGTCAGCATCAACAGCCAGATCGACGCCAGCAAGAACTTCATCAACAACATGAAATATTGTCCCGGCAATTCCGGCGACATCGTCGTCGTGAGGCTGTTCTATCAGTGGCCGGCGTTCGTCACGGGGCTCGGCTTTAACTTATCGAATCTGTCGGGCAACAAGGTGTTGCTGTCGGCGACAGCGGCGTTCAAGAACGAGCCGTTCGTTGCCTCCCCCTCCGCTTGCTGACGAGACAGAGTGATGAAAGCGACATCGATACTGCGAATATGGCACGAAACGCGGCGATATGCAGCCGATCTGCTTGCAGACCGCCGCGGGCTGGCGGCCGTGGAGTTCGCCTTCATCCTTCCGGTCATGCTGGTGATGTTCTTTGGCACGGTCGAGTTTTCGTCCGGCATCGCGATCGATCGCAAAGTCACCCTGATGGCGCGCACGCTGTCGGATCTGACGTCGCAGGCGACGTCGGTTACAGATAGTGATCTGACGAATTTCTTCGCTGCGTCGACCGGCATCATGACGCCGTATCCGACTGCGACGCTCAATTCGACGATCACCGAGCTCTATGTCGATCCCAACACGCTTGCGGCCCGCGTGCAGTGGAGCAAAGGTTCGGCACCCCGTACAGCGGGAACCACAGTCACCATACCGTCGGCGCTGGCAATCGCCGGGACCTATCTGATTTTCAGCGAGGTCAGCTACGTCTACGTGCCGACGGTCGGCTATGTGATGGCGAAGGCCGGAATCACGATGAGCGATTTTACCTACACGCGTCCGCGGCAGTCGATCTGTGTGATGTACAATACCACGGTCTGCTCCCAGACCTGAGGTCGCCTCGAGCAGCCGGGTTGCCAGAAATAGAAAGGGCCGCGCAGTCGGCACGGCCTTTTCGTCGTTCAGACTGATTTTCCGGGTGCGACCCCGGAAAAACTCTCAGTTGGCGGCGCGCAGATTGTCGGCCGATGATTTGCCAGAGCGGCGATCCGCCACGATCTCGTAGGAGATCTTCTGGCCTTCACGCAGCGTTCCGAGCCCGGCGCGCTCGACGGCGCTGATATGAACAAACACATCGTTGCCGCCATCATCCGGCTGGATGAAGCCGTACCCCTTGGTTGCGTTAAACCACTTCACGGTTCCCATGCTCACGGGATAGTCCCTTCTCAGATATAAACATCGTAACCCACTCGCGTGGGCTGGTGAGATCGAATTTTTGGAAGGGTCGTCAGCGCCTGAACCGGCTGTACCGGTGGATAGCTAATGTCGTCCGGCCGAAAATCGATTGCTCTTTATATTATTGGAAACAGGCCCTCAAAACAATCCTGAGCTGCATGATTTTTTGCGGCGGGCCCCGGCGAGCCTCCGGGGCCGCGCCGGGCGACCGCCTACCTGCGGCGAAACTGGCCGCCGCGCGGAGGCCCACCGCGTGGAGGGCCGCCGGAGGAGGAGGGGCGCTCGTCCTTGTGGCGGAAAATGAGGCGGCCCTTTTCAAGATCGTAGGGCGACATTTCGACCGTGACGCGGTCACCCGCCAGCGTTTTGATCCGGTTCTTCTTCATTTTCCCGGCGGTATAGGCAACGATCTCGTGCCCGGCGTCGAGCTGCACGCGGTAGCGTGCGTCGGGGAGGATTTCGGTGACCAGTCCTTCGAACTGGATCAGCTCTTCTTTAGCCATGGTTCTCTCCAGATCGATCGACGGCTATCTTGGCTGCTGGTTGCGGTTGGGACGATTTTTGGGACGGCTTTCGCGGTGCAAAAAAGCGACGCCTTGCATTCCTTCGGCCTTTCCGGCGCCCTGGGACGACCGGTGCGGCTCCTGACGGTTGCTGTGCGGGGCGCCACTATTACCACCGGAACGGTGGCGACGGCGAGGGCCTTTCGCGCCTGGCGCGGCATCATTGCTCCGCGCCGCATGCGGTCTCGGCGCCGGCCGCCCCGAGCGGTGCTGCGCGGGCGCCGCAGCCGCCGGCTCGCGATGCCCCGGCGTACGGCGGTCTTCCTTCGGCAGCGCGATGCGGATCAGTCGCTCGATGTCGCGCAGATAGGCCATTTCCTCGGCGCCGGCGATCAGCGAGATCGCGATGCCCTCGGCGCCCGCGCGGGCGGTGCGGCCGATACGGTGGACGTAGGTCTCGGGGACGTTGGGCATATCGAAGTTCACGACATGGCTGATGCCGTCGACGTCGATGCCGCGGGCGGCGATGTCGGTGGCGATCAGGGTGCGGATCTCGCCGGAGCGGAACGCCGCCAGCACGCGCTCGCGGTTGTTCTGCGACTTGTTGCCGTGAATGGCGTCAGCCGGGATGCCGGCCCTGACGAGCCCCTTCACCACCTTGTCGGCGCCGTGCTTGGTGCGCGTGAAGACCAGCGCGCGATCGACTGTCTCCTCTCGCAGCAGCTGCGCCAGGAAAGCGGGCTTGGCGGCGTGGTCGACCTGAATGATGCGCTGGGTGATGCGCTCGACGGTGGACGCCACCGGCGTCACCGCGACCCGTGCCGGATCGCGTAGCATGGCTTCGGCGAGCTCGGCGATGTCCTTCGGCATGGTGGCCGAGAAGAACAGCGTCTGCCGCTTGATCGGCAGTTTCGCGACAATCTTCCGGATGTCGTTGATGAAGCCCATGTCCAGCATGCGGTCGGCCTCGTCGAGCACGAGGAATTCGACCTGGTTGAGCTTCAGCCCGTTGCTCTGCACGAGATCGAGCAGGCGGCCGGGCGTGGCCACCATGACTTCGAGGCCCTGCATCGCCGAGCGGACCTGGCGTCCCATCGGCACGCCGCCGATCGCCAACGCCGACGAGAGCCGGATGTGGCGGCCATAGGCGTTGAAGCTGTCGAGGATCTGTCCCGACAATTCGCGGGTCGGGCTCAGCACCAGCACCCTGCAGGTCTTCGGCTGTGGCTTGATGCGGTTCTGCAGCAGGCGATGCAGGATGGGAAGGGCGAAGGCCGCGGTCTTGCCGGTGCCGGTCTGGGCGATGCCAACGACGTCACGGCCGGCGAGTGCTAGCGGAATGGTTTGAGCCTGGATCGGGGTGGGGGTGAGATAGTTCTCTTCCTTGAGGGCACGCGAGATTGGATCGGCAAGGCCGAAATCCTGAAAGGAGGTCAAAAGGGGGGTCTTTCCATTATGAAATGCAGGCGCCCGGCGGTGTTCGCCAGGAGCGCGCGAGGGGGTGTCGGAAGACACCCGCGTGTTTGGGGCGTCGGTTGTTATGGCTGAAAGGGCAAGCCAGAAGCCCGTTGCTGGGGCTAAAGAACACGCGGCTCGCGATGACCGGGCGATTCGCCCAAGGTCTTGACTAGCATATGGAACACGAACGCGGCGCTTTCAAGGTAAAAAGCCCGCGCGGCAGCTCCCCAAGCTCAAGTAAATCCCTTGCGGCCGCAGATCGCCGCCCGAAAGGACGAATTCAGAACTTCAGGGAACTGGTATCTTCGTGCCGCAAAACTAGACAATCGAAAATTTTTGCACAACAAGTAAACAATATGCCGACGAAGCATACCATGCAGATGACTGCGCTGCCTAAAAAATAGACATAAATGATAAGGTCGAGACCCGGCAAAACGCGTGATTATAAAACAAGATCAAGGTGTTGACCGACCTGCCGCCGGTGGCATGGTTCTTGCGATTCCTTTTGACGCAGGCGGCCGTGGGGCCGTTTCGCAGCGATTAACGTCTGCGTCAGGGAGATCAGACCTCATGCTTACTAATATTACTCACGATATAGCGACGCCTTTCAGCCGTCGTCGCTGGCTGGCGGTTACCGCCGGGCTCGTTCTCGGCTTGGCCGGTTTCTCTGGCGCAAAGGCTGCGGACGACACCATCAAGATCGGCGTCCTTCATTCGCTCTCCGGCACCATGGCGATCAGCGAAACCACGCTGAAGGACACCATCCTGTTCCTGATCGACGAGCAGAACAAGAAGGGCGGCGTGCTCGGCAAGAAGCTCGAGGCCGTGGTCGTCGACCCCGCGTCGAACTGGCCGCTGTTCGCCGAGAAGGCCCGCGAGCTGATCACCAAGGACAAGGTTGCCGTCGTGTTCGGCTGCTGGACGTCGGTGTCGCGCAAATCGGTGCTGCCGGTGTTCAAGGAGCTCAACAACATCCTGTTCTATCCCGTCCAGTACGAGGGCGAGGAGAGCGAACGCAACGTGTTCTATACCGGTGCCGCGCCGAACCAGCAGGCGATCCCGGCGGTCGACTACCTGATGAAGGAAGACAAGGTGAAGCGCTGGGTGCTGGCCGGCACCGACTACGTCTATCCGCGTACCACCAACAAGATCCTGGAAGCCTATCTGAAGTCCAAGGGCGTCGCCCAGGACGACATCATGATCAACTACACCCCGTTCGGTCATAGCGACTGGCAGACCATCGTGGCGGATATCAAGAAGTTCGGCTCGGCCGGCAAGAAGACCGCGGTGGTGTCCACCATCAACGGCGACGCCAACGTTCCCTTCTACAAGGAGCTGGGCAACCAGGGCATCAAGGCGACCGACATTCCGGTGGTCGCGTTCTCGGTGGGCGAGGAAGAACTCGCCGGCATCGACACCAAGCCGCTGCTCGGCCACCTCGCCGCCTGGAACTACTTCGAGTCGATCAAGACTCCGGCGAACGAGAAATTCATCAAGGAGTGGCAGGCCTACACCAAGAACCCGAAGCGCACCACCAACGACCCGATGGAAGCGCACGTGATCGGCTTCAACATGTGGGTGAAGGCGGTCGAGAAGGTGAAGTCGACCGATCCCGACAAGGTGATCGACGCGCTGCCCGGCATCGAAACGCCGAACCTGACCGGCGGCATCGCCAAGATGCTGCCGAACCATCACATCACGAAACCGGTGTTCATCGGCGAAATCAAGGCCAATGGCCAGTTCGACGTGGTGTATAAGACCAAGGATCTCGTCCCCGGCGATGCATGGTCGAAGGAGCTCGAAGGCTCCAAGGATCTGATCGGCGATTGGGTCGGCAAGAAGTGCGGCAACTACAACACCAAAACCGACAAGTGCCTGGGTTCGGGCTCCTAAGCCGCGCCTAGTCCTGAAAGAACGAAGAAGGCGGCGCGTCGCCGCCTTCTTTTACCTTGTGCCGGGGTCACCAGTGCCTGCCAACCTCCCGACCTATGTTCGCGCGCTCATTCTTTCGATCGTCCTGATCGCGTTCGCGTTGCCGGCCTTTGCCGGGCCGTTCGAGGACGCGGTCGCCAAGTTTGCCAATGACGATTTCTCCGATAGCGAAGATGCGGTTGCCGAGATCGCGGCCTCGGGCAATCCGCTGGCCTATGCGATCATCAGCGCGCTCCAGGATGAGCGGCTGATGGCCGATCCCGATACCAAGAAAGTCTATGTCAAACAGGTCGACGGCAAGATCATCGACGCTGCGACCGGTGCGGCGGTCGACAGCCTTCCCGACGCTGCCGATGCGGTGCGCCTCAACAACAAGCTGCGCCGCACTGTCGAAGCCGCGCTCGGCGGCCTGACGCTGTTGTCGCCCGATCGGGATGCACGCATTGCCGCAGCGCAGTCGGTCTTCAAGTCGCACGAGGAAGCGCTGCTGCCGGTCGTCGATAACGCGCTCGCCAAGGAGACTGATCGGACGGCGAAAGCGGCGCTCAGTGAAGCGCGCGCGGCCATCCTGCTGTTCAAATCCGACGCCAGCGAAGAGGACAAGCTCAAGGCCATCGCCGCGGTCAGGGCGCGCGGCGATCAGGAAGCGCTCGGAATGTTGAGCGACATCGGCACCGACCAGCCGCCGACGGTGGTCAAGGCCGCGGCCAGCGCGATCGCATCGATCCAGAGCAGCCTTGCGCTCTGGTCCGGAGTGCAGAACGCCTGGTACGGCCTCTCGCTTGGCTCGGTGCTGCTGCTTGCCGCGATTGGCCTGGCCATCACCTTCGGCGTCATGGGCGTCATCAACATGGCCCATGGCGAGATGGTGATGCTCGGGGCCTACACCACCTTCGTGGTGCAGGAGGTCATCCGTACCCGATATCCCGGCCTGTTCGACTATTCGCTTCTGATCGCCGTCCCCCTGGCCTTCCTGGTTGCCGGCGCGATCGGGGTATTGATCGAGCGCAGCATCATCCGCTTTCTCTACGGCCGTCCGCTCGAGACCTTGCTGGCGACCTGGGGGCTGTCGCTGGTGCTGCAACAGGCGGTGCGCACCATGTTCGGTCCGACCAACCGCGAGGTCGGCAACCCCTCCTGGATGAGCGGAGCCTTCCAGCTCGGGCAGATCACGATCACCTATAACCGGCTATGGATCCTGTGCTTCACGCTCGCGGTGTTCGTGATCCTGCTGGCGATGCTGCGCTTCACGGCGCTGGGGCTCGAGATGCGCGCGGTGACGCAAAATCGCCGTATGGCGGCATCGATGGGGATTGCGACCTCGCGGGTCGACGCCCTGACCTTCGGCCTTGGCTCCGGGATTGCCGGGATTGCCGGCGTGGCGCTGTCGCAGATCGACAATGTCAGCCCCAATCTCGGCCAGAGCTATATCATCGACTCCTTCATGGTGGTGGTGTTCGGTGGCGTCGGCAATTTGTGGGGCACCCTGGTCGGCGCCTTCACGCTCGGCATCGCCAACAAGTTCCTCGAGCCGGTCGCCGGCGCCGTGCTCGGCAAGATCGCCATTCTCGTGCTAATCATTCTGTTCATTCAGAAGCGCCCGCGCGGCCTGTTCGCGCTCAAGGGACGAGCGGTGGAAGCATGATGCCGCACCTGCTGACGCGTTCGCTGGACCGGGCCGCGACCGTCTTCGTGATGGTGGTCGCCGCCTGTGGAATCTTGATTCCGCTGTCCAACCTGCTGCTGCCGGCGGGATCGGTATTCCAGGTGCCGACCTACCTGGTGGCGCTGTGGGGCAAATACGTCTGCTACGCGATCCTGGCGCTGGCGATCGACCTGATCTGGGGTTATTGCGGCATCCTGTCGCTCGGCCACGGCGCGTTCTTCGCGCTCGGCGGCTACGCCATGGGCATGTACCTGATGCGCCAGATCGGCAGCCGCGGCGTCTACGGCAACCCGATCCTGCCCGATTTCATGGTGTTCCTGAACTATCCGAAGCTGCCCTGGTACTGGAACGGGTTCGATATGTTCTGGTTCGCGGCGCTGATGGTGGTGCTGGTCCCGGGCCTGCTCGCCTTCTGTTTCGGCTGGCTCGCCTTCCGCTCCCGCGTCACCGGCGTCTACCTCTCGATCATCACGCAAGCGATGACCTACGCGCTGCTGCTCGGATTCTTCCGCAACGATTTCGGCTTCGGCGGCAACAACGGCCTCACCGACTTCAAGGACATTCTCGGCTTCAACGTGCAGGCCGAAGGCACCCGCGCGGCGCTGTTTGCGCTGAGCTGCCTGGCGCTGATCGTCGACTTCTTCATCTGCCGGGCGGTGGTGACATCAAAGCTCGGCAAGGTCCTGATCGCGGTGCGCGACGCCGAATCCCGCACGCGGTTTCTCGGCTATCGCGTCGAGTCCTACAAGCTGTTCGTGTTCACGCTGTCGGCCTGCATGGCCGGCGTCGCCGGCGCGCTCTACGTGCCGCAGGTCGGCATCATCAATCCAAGCGAATTCGCGCCGGGCAATTCGATCGAGGCGGTGATCTGGGTCGCGGTCGGCGGCCGCGGCACGCTGGTCGGCGCCGCCATCGGCGCCATCGTCGTCAACTACGCCAAGACCTATTTCACCTCGGGTCCGCTGGCGCCGTACTGGCTGTTCATGCTGGGCGCCATGTTTATCCTGGTGACGCTGTTGCTGCCGAAGGGCATCGTCGGCACCTTCAATAGCTGGTGGGAGCCCTGGAAGACGCGGCGCCTCGCGGCCAATGCCGAAAGTGCCGCGCGCGAGGACGGCGTCAGCGAACCGAACCCGGCGGAGTGAGCGCATGAACGTCATGGACACCCGCAAGACATCGTCGCTGCTGTATCTCGACGGCGTCCACGTCTCCTTCGACGGCTTTCACGCCATCAACAATCTGTCGCTGACGCTCGAGCCCGGCGAAATGCGCGCCATCATCGGTCCGAACGGCGCCGGCAAGACCACGATGATGGACATCATCACCGGCAAGACCAAGCCCGACGAGGGTACCGTGCTGTTCGACGGCGTCACCGACCTGACCCGTCTCGATGAGACCCGGATCGCCGAGCTCGGCATCGGCCGCAAGTTCCAGAAGCCGACCGTGTTCGAGAGCCAGACGGTCGAAGACAATCTGCTGCTGGCGCTCAACGTCGACCACAGCGTCAAGGGCACGCTGTTCTGGCGCGAGAGCAAGCCTGAGACCGAGCGCATCCAGCGCGTGCTGGAAACCATCCGCCTCACCGATGCACGCAACCGGCTGGCCGGCAGCCTGTCGCACGGCCAGAAGCAATGGCTCGAAATCGGCATGCTGCTGGCGCAGGATCCGAAACTGTTGCTGGTCGACGAGCCCGTCGCCGGCATGACCGACGTCGAGACCCATCAGACCGCCGAACTCCTGAAGCAGATCAACCGGGACAAGACGGTGATGGTGGTCGAACACGACATGACCTTCGTCCGCGAGCTCGGCGTCAAGGTGACCTGCCTGCATGAGGGCAGCGTGCTGGCGGAGGGAACGATCGACCAGGTGTCGTCGAACGAGCGGGTGATCGAAGTGTATCTGGGCAGGTAGGGCCAATGCTGAAGGTCGACAACATCAACCTCTATTACGGCGCGGCCCAGGCGCTGCGCGGCGTCTCGCTTGCGGCCGAGCCGGGCAAGGTCACCTGCGTGCTCGGGCGCAACGGCGTCGGCAAGACCTCGCTGCTGCGGGCGCTGGTCGGCCAGTATCCGATTGCGTCGGGCTCGATCGCCTTCGATGGCGCCGATATTTCAGGCCTCAAGCCCTATGAGCGCGCCCGGCGCGGCATCGGCTTCGTACCGCAGGGTCGCGAGATTTTTCCGCTGCTGACGGTCGAGGAGAACCTCAAGACCGGCTTCGGCCCGCTGAAACGCGAGGACCGTCACATCCCCGACGACGTCTTCTCGCTGTTTCCGGTGCTGCAATCGATGCTGGGGCGGCGCGGCTGCGACCTGTCCGGCGGGCAGCAGCAGCAGCTCGCGATCGGGCGGGCGCTGGTGATGCGGCCGAAGCTGCTGCTGCTCGATGAGCCGACCGAAGGCATCCAGCCCTCGATCATCAAGGACATTGCGCGCGCAATCTCCTACCTGCGCAACCTCGGCAGCATCGCCATCGTGCTGGTCGAACAATATCTCGACTTTGCCTGCGAGCTCGGCGACAATTTCGCGGTCATGGACCGCGGTGCGGTGAAATATTCCTGCGATCGCAGCCATCTCGATCCGGGCGAAATCAGCCGGCAGATGGCGCTGTAAACAGGCGGCGCGGCCGGCGGTACGCGCTGCGCAGGGGAGCGGATGCCGAGCCAAACGACCAGCGCATCATCTGTGGCTTTTGCCGCCAACCGCGCCCGGGGTAGCGTGACATTCGACGTCCATGCGCGGGGCGGCGTCACGCGACGCGGCGTCTTGCATGAATCTGGCTCGCTGCGGGTCCGCTTTCCCTCGCCCGAAGGCGAGGGACTCTCCGGGGTCTTTGTCAATACCGCGGGCGGCATCGCGGGTGGCGACCGGTTCGATATCGGCGTTGCGGCAGCCTGCGGGACCCGCCTGACATTGACCACCGCGGCCGCGGAGAAGGTCTATCGCGCCAGCGGTCCCGCCGCGCAGCTCAACATCGCGCTGAAAGTCGCGGCTGATGCGCATCTCTCCTGGCTGCCGCAGGAGACCATCCTGTTCGACCGTTCCCGCATCTCGCGCCGCATCGACATCGATCTGGAGCAGGGCGCCTCGCTGCTGCTCTGCGAAATCGTGGTGTTCGGCCGCGCCGCTATGGGCGAGCGCATGCGCCACGGCGAGTTCGTGGACCGCTGGCGGGTGCGGCGCGGTGGCCGCCTGATCTTCGCCGAGACCGTCCGGCTTGATGGCGACATCGGTGCAAAGCTTGAGAAGCCCGCCATTGCCAAGGGTGGCGCGGCGGTTGCGACCGCGCTGATGGTGCCCGGCGATGCGACGCTGGTCGAGAACATCCGCGAGATCTCGGCCTCGTTTGGCGCGGAGGTCGGTCTCTCCTCCTGGAATGGCTTTGCAATGGCGCGCTTCTGTGCCCAAGATGCGGCGCGGCTTCGCGCCGACATGATGGCGGTGCTGGCCCGCGCCGGCGGCGCGTCATTGCCGCGGCTGTGGCTCAACTAGATCGGTCAATTTCAGAGATCCCACATGAATCTGTCTCCCCGCGAAAAGGACAAGCTGCTGATTTCGATGGCCGCCATGGTGGCGCGCCGCAGGCTCGAGCGCGGCGTCAAGCTCAACCATCCCGAGGCGGTCGCCATCATTTCCGATTTCATCGTCGAGGGCGCCCGCGACGGCCGCACGGTGGCCGAGCTGATGCAGGCCGGTGCGCAGGTCTTGACCCGCGACCAGGTCATGCTCGGGATCCCCGAGATGATTCACGACATCCAGGTCGAGGCGACATTCCCCGACGGCACCAAGCTCGTCACCGTGCATGAGCCGATCAGGTGACAACGTCATTCCGGGGCGGCCGAACCCGGAATCCAGAGGTAGACAATTTCGAGATTCCGGGTTCGATGCTGCGCATCGCCCCGGAATGACAGGAGGAAACATGATCCCCGGCGAACTCTTCATCCAGGACGGCGAGATCGAGCTCAACGCCGGCCGCAAGACCGTAACCTTGAGCGTCGCCAACACCGGCGACCGCCCGATCCAGGTCGGCTCGCACTACCATTTTTTCGAGACCAACCCGGCGCTGAAGTTTGAACGCAAGAAGGCCCGCGGCATGCGGCTCGATATTGCGGCCGGCACCGCCGTGCGCTTCGAGCCCGGCCAGACCCGCGACGTCCAACTCGTCGCGCTCGCGGGCAAACGCACCGTCTACGGCTTCCGCGGCGACGTCATGGGCAAGCTGTGACGCTTGCGCCCTTACGCCTCCTCTCCGAAGCCGCTCTGCTCGCGGCGCGACGCCATAACGGCATGGCGCGCAAGGGGCGCGGCAACGAGCCCCATATCAACCACCTCGCCGAGGTCGCCAATCTGATCAGCGAGGCCACCGGCGGCGCGGATGCCGAGCTGGTCGCGGTGGGCTGGCTGCACGACACCATCGAAGACACCGACACGACGCGAGAGGAACTGGCGGACAAGTTCAGTGCGCGTGTCGCCGCGCTCGTCGCCGAGGTCACTGACGACATGGGCTTGCCCAAGGACGAACGCAGGCGGCTGCAGGTCGTCGGCGCCCCGCACAAATCGCCCGACGCCAAGCTGATCAAGATCGCCGACAAGATCAGCAATATCCGCGCCCGTATCGTCCCGGAGCCGAGCGCGGAGGAGCGCGCCGATCTGGCCGATTATGTCGCCTGGGCCGAGCAGGTGGTCGCGGGATGCCGCGGCGGCAACGCGTGGCTCGACCGGATCTTCGCTGAAACGGTGGCCAAAGCCAGGAGCACCCTGTGAGCACGAAAATCAAGCGTTCCGTCTATGCCGACATGTTCGGTCCGACCACCGGCGACAAGGTGCGGCTGGCCGATACCGATCTCATCATCGAGGTCGAAAAGGATTTCACCACCTATGGCGAGGAGGTGAAATTCGGCGGCGGCAAGGTGATCCGCGACGGCATGGGCCAGTCGCAGGTCACCAACAAGCAGGGCGCGGTCGACACCGTCATCACCAACGCGCTGATCGTCGATCACTGGGGCATCGTGAAGGCCGACGTCGCCATCAAGGAAGGCTACATCAGCGCCATCGGCAAGGCCGGCAATCCCGACATCCAGCCCGGCGTCACCATCGTGATCGGCCCCGGCACCGACGTCATCGCCGGCGAAGGCAAGATCCTCACCGCCGGCGGCTTCGACAGCCACATCCACTTCATTTGCCCGCAGCAGATCGAGCACGCGCTGATGAGTGGCGTCACCTCAATGCTCGGCGGCGGCACCGGGCCATCGCACGGCACCTACGCCACCACCTGCACGCCGGGCCCCTGGCACATGGGACGGATGATCCAGTCGTTCGATGCATTCCCGGTCAATCTCGGTATCTCCGGCAAGGGCAACGCGTCGCGCCCGGCGGCGCTGGAGGAGATGATCAAGGCCGGCGCCTGCGCGCTCAAGCTGCACGAGGATTGGGGCACCACGCCGGCCGCGATCGACAACTGCCTCAGCGTCGCCGACGATTACGACGTCCAGGTGATGCTGCATTCCGATACGCTGAACGAGTCGGGCTTTGTCGAGGATACGATCAAGGCCTTCAAGGGCCGCACCATCCACGCCTTCCACACCGAGGGCGCCGGCGGCGGCCACGCGCCCGACATCATCAAGATCGCCGGCCTGAAGAACGTGCTGCCGTCCTCGACCAATCCGACGCGGCCGTTCACCCGCAATACCATCGACGAGCATCTGGACATGCTGATGGTATGTCATCACCTCGATCCCTCGATCGCCGAGGATCTCGCCTTTGCCGAGAGCCGCATCCGCAAGGAAACCATCGCGGCGGAGGATATCCTGCATGATCTCGGCGCGCTGTCGATGATGTCGTCGGACTCGCAGGCCATGGGCCGGTTAGGGGAGGTCATCATCCGGACCTGGCAGACCGCGGACAAGATGAAGAAGCAGCGGGGATCGCTGCCGCAGGACAAGGCCGGCAACGACAATTTCCGCGTCAAGCGCTACATCGCCAAATACACCATCAACCCCGCGATCGCGCACGGCGTGTCGAAGCTGATCGGGTCGGTGGAAAAGGGCAAACTCGCCGATCTCGTGCTGTGGTCACCGGCCTTTTTCGGGGTCAAGCCGGAGTGCATCATCAAGGGCGGCTCGATCGTCGCCGCTCCCATGGGCGATCCCAATGCCTCGATCCCGACGCCGCAGCCCGTGCACTATCAGCCGATGTTCGCGGCGTTCGGCAAGTCGCTGACCGCGTCCTCGGTCGTATTCACGTCGAAGGCTGCGGTAGCATCCGGGCTGCAGCGCAAGCTCGGGACCAGCAAGACGCTCTACGCGGTGCAAAACACCCGCGGCAAGATCTCGAAGAAGAGCATGATCCACAACGACGCCACGCCTGCGATCGAGGTCGATCCCGAGACCTACGAGGTCCGCGCCGACGGCGAACTCCTGACCTGCGAGCCCGCCGAGGTGCTGCCCATGGCGCAGCGCTATTTCATGTTCTAAGGTCCGTCCCGGCTCAAAACCAGAACAAGAACCGGGAGGATCGCTATGATCTACGTCGTCGCCACGTTGACCGTGAAGCCAGAAGCGCGCGCCGAACTGATTGCGGCCGCGACCGCCTGCATCGAGGAGACCCGCAAGGAGCCCGGCAATATCGCCTACGATCTGCATGAGAGCGTCACCGATCCGAGCAAGATGGTGTTCGTCGAGCAGTGGGACAATGCCGATGCGCTGGTGCCGCACCGCAGCGCCGCGCATACGAAGACCTTCGGCCGGGTAGCCGTACAATGCATGTCGGCGCCGCCGAGGATCGAGGTCATCACGCCCGAAAAAGTCGACGTCCGCTAGGCAACAACAAGAACGGAAACGATCCATGATCTACGTCGTCGCCACGACCCAGGTGAAACCGGACTCGCGAGAGGCCTTCATCGAGGGCGCCAAGCAATGCATTGCCGCCAGCCGCAAGGAGAAGGGCTGCCTGTCCTACGAAAGCCATACCAGCATCAACGATCCGAATCAGTTCGTCGTGGTCGAACGCTGGGAGACCCGCGAGGACCTCAATGCGCACGGCCGGGCGCCGCACATGAAGATCTGGCGCGAATATTCCGCCCCGCTGAAGGTGTCGCCGACGGTGATCGAGATCATCAGCGACGGCAAGGTCGAGAAGCTATGAGGTGGTTGCGATGATCCGCGCGACGCAGGTCAAGCCGCAGCATCGCTGGAGCGAGACTGCGGCCGATACCATCGTGCTTGGCTTCGACGACCGACACCGGCGCCGGATGGCGATGACGGGCACACGTGGGCTTGAATTCCTGCTCGACCTGGAGCACGCGGTCGCGTTGCGCGGCGGCGATGCGCTGGTGCTCGACGACGGGCGGCTGGTCGAAGTCGTCGCGGCCGCCGAGCCGCTGCTCGAGATCAGAGGCCATGATCCCGCGCATCTGGTCCGGCTCGCCTGGCATCTCGGCAATCGCCATCTGCCGACGCAGATCATGGCAAAGGGCTTGCGAATCCGGCGCGACCACGTGATCGAGTCGATGGTGAAGGGACTCGGCGCACGGGTCATCGAGATCGAGGCGCCGTTCGATCCCGAAGGCGGCGCCTATGAGGGCGGCGGCCATGCGCATGCCGCGGAAAGCCACGGGCATGATGCTGCCGCGCATCACGACCGTCATCATGCGCACGGCCATTCGCAGGGTGATGACGACCATCACGATCACCAGCATCATGATCATCACCACGACGAGCATTGCGATCACGGGCACCACGGTCATTCCCATGCTCATGACCACGAATAGGCCGGGCGCCGAGGAGGCGGACGACGCCGCGGCCGCCAGCGAGGCGGCGGCGCTATACCGGCTGATGACCTGGTTGTCGCCGGCCTTTCCGGTCGGCGGGTTCTCGTATTCCAGCGGCATCGAATGGGCGGTTGAAGCCGGCGACATCAGCGATGCCACCACGTTGTCGGAATGGCTTGCCGCCATGCTTGCGGAAGGATCAGGACTCTCGGACGGAATCTTTCTCGCGCATACTCATCGCGCGATGGCAACGCACGATCAGGTTGCCTTGGCCGAGGTCGCGGAGCTCGCGGCCGCCTTCGTGCCGTCGCGCGAACGGCAGCTCGAAACCTCGGCGCAGGGGCGCGCGTTCATCGAGATCGCGCGTTCCGCCTGGTCCTGCGCGGGACTGGACGAGGCGGTGGCGCATTGCAACGGGACGATCGTCTATCCGGTGGCGGTCGGCCTCGCCAGCGCGGCGCACGGGATTCCACTCACACCGACGCTGCACGCCTTCTTCCACGCGCTGACGTCGAACTGGATTTCGGCGGGCGGCCGGCTCGTGCCGCTCGGGCAGACCGACTGCCAACGGGTTCTTGCCGGGCTCGAGCCGGTCGTGGCGGCGACCGCGCAACGCGCCATGACCGCGACCCTTGACGATCTCGGCAGCGCGACCTTTCGCGCCGATCTCGCGAGCCTGCGTCACGAGACGCAATACACGAGACTATTCAGGTCATGATTGGAGGGACGGTTCACATGGCTAATTCGCACGGCCCACTCCGCGTCGGCGTCGGCGGCCCGGTTGGATCGGGCAAGACCGCGCTGATGGATCTGCTCTGCAAGGCGATGCGCGAACGTTTCGATATCGCCGCGATTACCAACGACATCTACACCAAATGGGACGCGGAATTCCTGGTGCGCTCGGGGTCGCTGACGCCGGATCGCATTGCCGGCGTCGAGACCGGAGGGTGTCCGCATACCGCGATCCGCGAGGATGCCTCGATGAACCTCGCGGCGATTGCCGACATGCGCGCGAAATTTCCCGATCTCGATTTGGTTCTGATCGAATCCGGTGGTGACAATCTTGCCGCTACGTTCTCGCCGGAACTTGCCGACCTCACGATTTATGTCATCGACGTGGCGGCGGGCGACAAGATCCCCTCCAAGGGCGGGCCGGGCATCACGCGGTCGGACCTGCTCGTCATCAACAAGATCGACCTTGCGCCTCATGTCGGCGCCTCCCTGGAAAAAATGGAGACCGATGCGCGGCGAATGCGTGGCGAGCGGCCGTTCGTCATGACCAACTTGAAAAGGAGCGAGGGGCTCGACCGCATCATGGCGTTCATCGAAGCCAAGGGTGGACTCACCACTTCAATGCGATCGGCCGCCACGGCCCGTTAACGATCAGTATCGCGATTTCGTCGCGACCGGGGGCGGAACAAAATCCAGGCGGCCGCCGTTAACACTTTCTCGATTCTGCCACCGGACAAGTGCGCCAGGCAGACACGCTAAGCCCACAAAAGCCCCGCAGTTGCGCAACAATCATGGCTCCAGCATTATGTTGTGTCCTGGCGGACGTCGATGTCCCTTCACCCTTTTCGCCTAACTCCTATATCTGAGTAAACGAGTGGCTCGGCTGGGCTTCATCATCGGCCTTATCGCACTGATCGGAGCCCTGTTGTCCGGGCTCGCCGCCTATCGCGTCTACGATCAGGAGCTGGCGATCGACCGAATCGCGTTGGCGCGTGCGATCGACGTCCACGCGAGCCTGGTGCAGGACCGACTGACCGAGCGTGAATTGCTGGCCCGCGTCGCCTCCGGCCTGTTCCGCGCTCCTTCGCTCATCAAGGCCAATATGCTCGAGCCGTTGAGGTCGTCGATCTACGCCTTCAAGACCGATTTCGTCGTCGCGGGATGGGTGGCGCGGCTCAAGCCCGAAGAGCTTGACACCGCGCGCAAGGAGCTTGCGCGTGCCGGATTTCCCAACCCGACGATCCGCAACTATGACGACAAGCCGCTCGACACGCGCACGCTCGACAAGCCGATCGACGTCTTGATGGATCTCGAACCCCGCAGTGCCGAAACCACCGCGTTACCGGGGCGCGGTCTCGACAAGCATCCAACCATAGGCCCGATGCTTGCGAGAGCACTGGCCGACGGCAAGCCGATGGCCTCGGACCCGACGCCGCTGCTTCGCCCGGACGGGCCGGTCGGACTCTACCTCGCGGCGCCCGTGGTGCAGGAGGGCGCCTCGTCGCCGGCCGGCTTCGTCACGTTTTCGTACGAGGTGGGTTCACTCATGCTCACCAATGACGACCGGTCGCTGTTCTCGGTCGCCCTGAAGGATCCGCGTCGCGCCGATGGCGAACTGATCGCCAATGACCAGGGTGTCGTCGCGCTGCGGACGGTGGCGCCTGACGCGACTGGGCCTTCGGCGACCCGAACGGTGACGTTCGGCAATCGCGATTGGTCGCTCGGTTACTATGCGCAAACCAACGCGGCGCGGCGCGCCGAACAGGCGGGCGCGATCGCCGCCGTCATCGGCCTTGCGTTGACCGGCATCGTCTGCGGATTGTTCGGATATGTCGCCTATAACAATCTGAGGCTCAGTCACGAAATCCAGGTGCGGATCGGATTCGAGCGCAGGCTGACGGCGGTGATCGACGAACTCAATCACCGCGTCAAGAACATCCTCGCGGTGATCCAGTCGATCGTGACGCGCACGCTGCGGCACGGTTCCGACATCGACACCGCGCGCGAGCTCCTGATCGGCCGTATTCACGCCATGTCCAACGTGGTCACGCTGCTCAGCGAGAGCCAGTGGCAGGGCGTGCAGCTCAAGGGGCTGTTCGAGGCGCGCACCATGCCGCATGCCGACCGCATCGCAGTGAGCGGCCCGGACATCGCCGTCAGCGCGCGGGCCGCGCAAAGCCTCTCGCTCCTGTTCTTCGAGCTGGCGTCGCATTCCGACGAGGGGCTCTCGCTGGTCGGCAAGCACCCTCACATTGTCGCGAACTGGGAAGTCACCGGAGCAGAACCCGATGCGATATTTCATTTTCGCTGGGAGGAGTTCAACACCAGCGAGGCGACGCGCCGGCCGGACAGCGATTTCGGGCTGATCCTGCTCGATCGTGTTGCCCCGGAGGCGCTGGGAGGCACGTCAAATCGGTATTTTACCGACCTCAGCTATGTCTACGAATTGACCGCGCCGATGAAGACCGTGGTCGACATGACGGAGCGGGACCGGACCGAGCAAATTTCGGCGCCGGTGAGGCCGGGCCGTTAGGTCGCGCATGATCTGGACGCGTGGATACCGGCTTTCCCTGGTCGACAGACGCCAAAGGCGTTCTCGCCAGGATCATGCTCACACAAAATAAGGTGCGCTTTCCAGCGAAACGTCGCGGAACAAGGCTTTAGCTCGGGAATTGAGACGGTATCGAATCCGCCTGCCTGAACGCTTTCTTGGAGGCTTGATGGGCCGATATCTTCTCTTATGGCTGCTCGGCGTTCCGCTTCCCGTTCTCGTCCTGATCTACGCGTTCGGCGGCTTGCACTGAACGCGGCAAAGCACGACAGGCGGCTCCGCGCGGAGCCGCCCTTTCTGGATAGCTAGCTTCTTGTCAGCCTCCGCTGCCGCCCATCGCCGCCCGGACCGTCTGGTCCGGGCCGAAATCCTCGGTGCCATCGACATACAGCATGGCAGCAAGTTTCGACCGTGCGCGATTGACGCGGCTCTTGATTGTGCCGACGGCGCAGCCGCAGATCGTCGCGGCATCCTCATAGGAAAAGCCGGAGGCGCCGACCAGAATCAGCGCCTCGCGCTGGTCCTGCGGGAGCTTCTCGAGCGCTGCGCGGAACTCTTCGAATTCCAGATGAGCGCCCTGTGCCGGCTGGGTCTTCAGCGTCTTGGCATAGTTACCCTCGGCATCCTCGACCTCACGCCGCCGCTTGCGATAGTCGGAGCGGAAGAGGTTGCGCAGGATCGTGAAAAGCCATGCCGGAAGGTTCGAGCCGGGCTGAAACGAATCGATGTTGGCGATCGCGCGCAACAGCGTTTCCTGCACCAGATCGTCGGCACGATCGGCGCTGCCGCTGAGCGAGATCGCAAACGCGCGCAGGCTTGGAACCGACGCCAGAATGTCGTCGCGAAGGGAATCGGTGAGAGGCATTAGTCCCTCCCGTCGTTGTTGACATCTTCAGGTGTGGCGACCGGTCCATCGAGCTTGCGGATCAGATCCACGAACCGATCCGGAACCCCCTGTCGCACGACATCGTCATACATCGCGCGAAGTTGATGACCGATTCTCGACTGAATCTCAGCGTTAAGTCCACCTTGCTTGCCGGGCACGGGGTCCTTGGCCTTCGACTTTAAATCGTTCATGATTCTGTTCCACGTTTCCCCAAGAGTTAAGTCCGTAGTTAAAATTCGTGTCGCTCTTAGAATCCTTCAATATCGAGGCCTTTCGAAGGTGGCTAATTCCGACTCGGCCGAAAAGTTCCACCCCGATCGGGAACTTTTACGTGGGCTGGGCGTAGTCAACCGTCGGGGGGAACCGGGGCCGCCCCCAAATGCATGGCCCAAGAATTTGGATGGAGTGGGGATGACCCGATCACAGGTTGTTGCTGAACATTTACCTTTGTTACGGAGGTATGCGCGTGCGCTGAGCGGGAGCCAGGGGGCCGGCGACGCCTATGTAGGGGCCATGCTGGAGGCGCTCTTGCAGGATTCCTCCCTGTTGGACGAGCGGCACGGGGCCCGCGCCGGGCTGTTCCGCCTGTTCACGCAGATTTGGAATTCGGTGTCGCTCAACGACGATTCCGAGGTTCCGACCCTGCCGATGCCACCGGAGCGGCGGCTGTCAAACATCACGCCGTTGCCGCGCCAAGCCTTCCTGCTGTTCTCCCTCGAGGGCTTTTCGGAGGAGGAAGTTGGCTTCATTTTGGGCACCGATGTGGCTGAGACGCGCCGGCTCGCCGACGAGGCCGGGCGCGAACTCGCTGCCGAGATCGCGACCGATGTGCTGATCATTGAGGACGAGACGTTCATCGCGATGGATCTCGAAAGCCTGGTACGCAATCTCGGCCATAACGTCATTGGCGTGGCCCGGACCCATTCCGATGCGGTGGCGCTCGCCAGGAACAAGAGACCGGGGCTGATCTTGGCGGACATCCAGCTCGCCGATGGTTCCTCGGGGCTCGATGCGGTCAACGAATTGCTGCGGACCTTCGAGGTTCCGGTCGTTTTCATTACCGCCTATCCCGAACGTTTCCTCACCGGCGAGCGTCCAGAGCCGGCATTCCTGATTTCCAAGCCGTTCCAGCCCGCGATGGTATCGGCGGTCGCAAGCCAGGCGCTGTTCTTCCAGCGCAATTCGCGCACGCGTGGGGCGAAGGTGGCGGCCTCCTGATGTCGCATGGAGATCGGTCCGGCGCGTTTATGTGCCGGACGTTCTCTGCGGTGCTAAGCGGAACTTACTGAAACATACCCCGAAAAAAAGCAGGACGCGGCTGGCATCACACAGCCGCGCCCTGCGTCGCCGGTCAATGGGGCAGGGGGAATAACCGGCTGCACACATGACTCGCGGCACAGCCGGTTGTTCCCGCTCACGGCGAATAGTTTGGAAAAAATTTTCGCACGGTTAAGTGATCGCGGCGGTCCAGGAACATCGGCGCAAGCGTCGGCGTTGTCCTGATGATCGTCGGGGGGCGAGGAAGGACGGCCATGTCATACGCCATGCCACACACGGGTAAGGGAGTTATCGGAGCGGTTGCGTTGACGCTCGGCGCCGTCCAGTTCGCGTCCGGTCACGATCTGAGCGTCGGTTTTCAGGCGCCTGCCGTGATTGCGGACCAGGGCGTCAACCGCGCCGCCAAGGCCGATCGCGCCGCAGCTGCGGCGTCCACTGCCGCACCGACCCAGACGATCTCGATCAAGCTCGACGGACTGGCTGATACGTCGATCCTCGTGCGCGTGCCGCAAGCGCAGCAGGGCAACAGCAGGCCCGAATCCCTCCTGAGCAAGTCAGGCAGCCGAAGGCCCGCGGTTGGCTGCGATCCCGTCGTCAGCGTGCTGACCGACATCGTCACGCAACTCCAACCCGGGCGTTGCATCACCTGATTTTGAATCGCAGCATGGTCCCGAAAAACTGAGCCCTCGGATTTGGCCGGGGGTGCGAGCCGGGCTTTCCTTTGACTAACAAACGCCGGAAGCTTTGCGCGGAGTCGGCTTGTAGTTCACTCCGCAGGCGTCTGGTCGGCGGCGTTTTGGCGGCTGACGAGGAATCCCAGCGCCAGCCCGGCGACCGCAAGGATCGGAATGAGACGTTTGAGCCCGACGGTGCGGATCACCTGCAAACCTGCGGCGACGACGATCGGATCGGCAAGCGTGGTGTGCAGCGCGGCGCGCGCCGTTTCTTTTGCGCGCGCCTTCATCTCATGCTCGATCTGGTTCTTGCGCACGATGTAGCTGCCGGCGGCGATCAGGGTGACGATAAAGAACACTGCAGCCCCGGCCAGACAGGCCTGCGTCAGGCCATATCGCTCCAGCACCACAACGAAGGCGGCGGCACAGAGAAACGACGTCGTGATGAACAGTGCTACGGCCGCCGCCGCGGCGAGCGAAGTCAGCCGCAGGGCCGCGCCGGTTGACTCCCTGAAGTCGTCGATCAATCGCTGTAGCATCTGCCGTCTCCGTTCAGCCGCGCCCGCGTCAGCGACGCCACGTCGCGCCGATCAGGAGGCCGAGGCCGAGCGCAAGGCCGACGGTCGCCAGCGGACGTTTTGTGATCACGTCCTCCAGCGTTTCCTCGATCGAGGTGGCGGCGTCTTGTGCCGCGTCCACAGCTGCGCTGCCGCGCTCTGATACCTCGCCGATTGCCGAATCCATATTGGCGCGCGCCTGGCGGTAGCCGCGTCGCGCCTGCTTCTTGGCGACGCCGGCAAACGTGTTGACCGCGTCTGCGATCTGCTCGGTCAAGGCTGCGATATCGCTTTTCACGGCTGTCACATCCTTTTCGAGGCGCGCATAGGTCGGATTGTCGGTCACGTCTTTTATGGCGGATTCGGAATAGGTCGACATGGCAAGCTCCTCGGCAATGGTTGGGTGTTCACATCGACAATGCCTCGCGAGGACGGAAGTTCCGCGCGTGAAACTTTAGTCTTGCGGCAGTTGCGGCGCATCGTCCGGCAGCAGATGCTCTTTCAGGATCAGCGCCACGATCAAGAGCGGCGACGACAGAAAGCCGCCCATCGGTCCCCACAGCCAGGTCCAGAAAGCCAGCGTCATGAAGACCGCGAGCGCATTCAGCTCGAGCCGGCGGCCGATGATGGTCGGGGTGATGAAATGCCCCTCCATGAAGGCGATGCCGATAAAGGCCAAAGGCGCCAATAGCCCTCCACCCAGGGTCGGCAGCGCGACGATGCCGACGATGACCAGGATGGCGAACATCGCGACGGGGCCGATGATGGGAATGAAGTTCAGCGTGGCGGCGAGCGCGCCGAGCCCCGCCGGATTGGGCATGCCGGTGACGGCGCAGACCACCCCGGTTGCAATCCCGACGCCGATATTGATCATGGTGACCGTCAGCAGATAGTGGCCGAGATTCACCTCGATTGCGTTGAGGATGCGCAGCGTTCGCAGTCGCGCATCGTGATCGCCGAAGGTCATGATCAATGCCCTGCGCAGGTCACGCCAGCTTGCGACGAACAGGAGCAGCGTCGCCAGGAACAGCAGAAATTCGGTGAAGGTCGGCGACAGGAATTCGATCGCAGGCTGAAACCAGTCGAACTTCGGCATCTGCAATGTCGCCAGCGGATCATGACCACCGACCATGTTTTGCAGGTCCTGCCACAGCGCGAGCGGCCGATCGAGGACATGCAGTTTCTCCTTCAGCTGCGACCCCAGCTCCGGCAGCCGCGTGCTCCAGTCCAGCAGTGGCGAGGAGATCAGGCCGACGATGAAGGCGATGCCGGCGCCGACCGCGGTCACGATCAGCACTGCCGCCGCGCCGCGCGGAATCCGGTGGCGCTCCAGCACGCTTGCGATCGGCGAGAGCATGGTCCCGACCACGAACGCCATCACGACGGGGAGGAAAAAGGCCTTCGCCGCGTAGAGAACGGCGACGACGCAGATGACCAGAAGCGCCACCAGCGCGAAGGCAACGACCTCCGCGCGGCGAATGATGGGTGGCTGCTCGCTCCGGCTGTCGGGCAGCGGCGCGCTCGCCGGTGCGCCGGATCGCAAATGTTCGCCGGAAAGCATACGCACGAAGACCCTCCCGCGGCACGAACGAAGCCTGTGCCGCCGCGTGACACGCTACCAACGCGGATCGGGAGCCGTGGTTCCTTCGCGCAGACCTGAGCGCACTTGACAGCGCTGCCTTCGTATCGCGTCGCGCCAGCGGAACCTACCAGGTCCGACCCGCGTTATCAGGATCAGAGCATCACTGCGATGCAGATCCGACGGGGCCGCAAATGACACGATCACACTTCGCCGTTCACACGCCGTCGGCGCGCGCTGGGCGCGCGCTGGTCGTGGCCGGATTGATGCTCGCACTGCCGGTCGTTTGCTCAAGCGGAGCCGACGCTCAGGCGTTCGGCTATGCGCCGGCGCAACCGGAAACCTTTTCGCAGGCGTATGTCGCGCCCGCACAGGTACAAGAGGAGGACGGCGTCCTGCCGGAGCGGCTGCGGCGGGCCGTGATTGATTTCAACACCGGCGAAGCCCCCGGCACCATCATCATCGATACCGGCAACACGGTGCTCTATTACGTGCTTGGCCAGGGCCGCGCGATCCGTTACGGCGTCGGCGTCGGACGCGACGGTTTCACCTGGTCCGGCGTCCAAACCATCACCGGCAAGACCGAGTGGCCGGACTGGCACCCGCCGGCGCAGATGATCGCGCGGCAACCCTATCTGCCGCGCTTCATGGCGGGCGGCCCCGGCAATCCGCTTGGGGCGCGGGCGATGTATCTTGGCTCGAGCGACTACCGCATCCATGGCACCAACGATCCATCGACCATCGGCAAGTTCGTCTCTTCGGGCTGCATCCGTCTGACCAACGACGACGTCATCGACCTCTTCAACCGGGTCGATGTCGGGGCCAGGGTCGTGGTGCTGCCAAGGAATTCGCCGTTGCAGGCGCAAGCGCCGACCATCGTCCGGCCGACAGCGATGCAGTCGCGCCCCGCCGCGACACCGCGGGCCGCAGCCAGGCCGGCCATGAACATCCATGCCGCGGCGTTGGATTGACGACGGCAACAGTTTCGGGAGTAGATCATGGCCCATCAATTGCGCGGGCGACTTGCGATCGGCTTGATCGCTGTCATCTGCCTGAGTGCGCCTCCGGCAGCACAAGCCGAAGACTTTCTCTCGGCGCTGTTCGGTGCGTTTGGCGGTGGACGGCCTTCCGCGCCGCCGCCCATCCGGATGCCCTTTGCCAACGAGGGCGCTTCGCAGGATTTCCCGCCGCGCGCAGAAGCGCCGCGCGCGCACGTCGGCGGTGGCCAGGCCTGGTGCGTGCGGAGCTGCGACGGCCGCTATTTCCCGCTCTCGGTGTCCGGCGATCAAGGCGCGGCGACTTGCCACAGCTTTTGTCCGGCAAGCGAGACCACCGTGGTTCACGGCAGCAGCATCGACGGTGCGGCAACCGCAAGCGGCAAGCCCTATTCCGAGCTGCCGAATGCCTTCCGCTATCGCAACGAGCTGGTCGCGGGCTGCACCTGCAACGGTCACGACCAGATCGGCCTGGCGCCGATCGGGATCGAGGATGATCCGACCATCCGCAAAGGCGACATTGTCGCCGGCGCCGACGGCCTGATGGTTGTCAACCGCACCGTCGGCAGGCATGCCGCGGCGAATTTCTCGCCTGCATCGTCCGAGCTGCGAGCGCGCTACGGCAGCGTACCGGTGATGGCTGCGGAATAGAGTCAGTCTTCGGATGTATTTGCGTTCGTCGCGCGCCGAGCGAGAAACCGGTGGCGCCCTGACAACGGGCTCACACCCCAACAACTTGTTCCGCAGTCGGAACCGGCGCAGTATCCCGGACGTTAACAAGACACCAACTCGTCTTTTCGCTTTCCTGCAGGGGGGGACCGGATGCTTGTCAGCGTACTCGTTACTTTCCTCGTCATTATCCTGGTGTTGTACCTCATCAACATGCTGCCGATCGATGGTCGCGCCAAGCAGATCGCGCGCGTCGTCGTGATCGTCCTCGGTGTGATATCGCTGCTGAAATACATCGCGGTGTTCTAACTCCCGGCTTCTAAAAAAAGAGCCCCGGCGACTGCCGGGGCTAGCGCTGCGCGGGCGCCTATCGCAGCGTCTTGAACCAGTCATCCACGTCCTTGTGGATCTGATCCTTGGCGTAGCCGTAGCGCTGCTGCAGCTTGCCTTCGAGCTGCTCGCGCCGTCCCTCGATCACGTTGAGATCGTCGTCGGTGAGCTTGCCCCATTTCTCCTTGGCGGCGCCCTTGAACTGCTTCCAGTTGCCTTCGACCCGGTTCCAATCCATCGTCATGTCCTCTTGAGTTGCGATGGGCTCTCAACGGGCAGGCACATCGGTCGTTCCGGCAGGACCTGCGGCATCGTGTCCGACGTCCAGGATTTCTACCCCGCCGCCTTGGCTTCCCGGCGGCGCGCGGTGAGGATGAACTCGGTGTAGCCGTTGGGCTGTTCGCGTCCCCTGAAGACGAGGTCGCAGGCCGCCTTGAAGGCGACCCCGTCGAAGGCTGGCGCCATCGGACGATACAGTGGATCGCCGGCATTCTGCTTGTCGACGACGACGGCCATGCGCTTCAGCGATTCCATCACCTGCTCCCGCGTGACCACGCCGTGGTGAAGCCAGTTCGCCAGATGCTGGCTGGAAATGCGTAAAGTGGCGCGGTCCTCCATCAGGCCGACATCGTGAATGTCGGGCACCTTGGAGCAGCCGACGCCCTGATCGATCCAGCGCACCACGTAACCGAGAATGCCCTGGCAGTTGTTGTCGATCTCCTGACGGACATCGTCCGGCGCCCAGTTCGATTTCGACACGGGAATGGTGAGGATGTCGTACAGCTTGGCGCGCAGGCCGCCTTTTGCCAGTTCCTCCTGCCGCGCCTTCACGTCGACCTGATGATAATGCAGCGCGTGCAGGGTTGCGGCCGTCGGCGACGGCACCCAGGCCGTGGTGGCGCCGGCCTGCGGATGGCCGATCTTCTGCGCCAGCATGTCGGCCATCTTGTCCGGCGCCGCCCACATGCCCTTGCCGATCTGGGCGTGACCGGGCAGGCCACAGGCCAGGCCGACATCGACGTTCCAGTCCTCATAGGCCTTGATCCAGGGTTGCGCCTTCATGTCGTTCTTGCGGATCATGGGACCCGCTTCCATCGAGGTGTGGATCTCGTCGCCGGTGCGGTCGAGGAAGCCGGTGTTGATGAAGCAGATTCGCTTCGCGGCGTTCTGGATGCAGGCCTTGAGGTTGACGGTGGTGCGGCGTTCCTCGTCCATGATGCCGACCTTGAGCGTGTTCTCGGGCAGCGCCAGCAGCGTCTCCACCCGGCCGAACAGGTCGCAGGTCAGCTGAACCTCGTCGGGGCCGTGCATCTTCGGCTTGACGATATAGACCGAGCCGGTGCGGCTGTTCCTGATCTTCGAGGTGCCCTTAAGGTCGTGGATCGCGAGCAGGCCGGCGACCGCGGCATCGAGAATGCCTTCCGGAATTTCTTCGCCCTTGTCGTCGAGCACGGCGTCGGTGAACATGTGGTGGCCGACATTGCGCATCAACAGCAGGCTGCGCCCGTGCAGGGTCAGCTCGCCGCCCGCGGGCATCTTGTAGACGCGGTCGGGATTGAGCGCACGGGTCAGCGTCCGGCCGCCCTTCTCGAAATCGGCCGTGAGCGTGCCGTTCATCAGGCCGAGCGTGTTGCGGTAGATCAGCACCTTGTCCTCGGCATCGACAGCGGCGACGCTGTCTTCCATGTCGAGGATGGTGGACACCGCCGATTCCAGGATGACGTCGGCTACTCCAGCCGTATCGTCCTTGCCGATGATGTGCTTGCGGTCGATCCTGATCTCGACATGCATGCCGTGGTTGGCCAGCAGAATTGCCGACGGCGCACTCGCGTCGCCCTGATAGCCTGCAAATTGCGAATTCGATTTCAGCGCGGTGGCGTTGCCGCTCTTCAGCTTCACCGCGAGCTGGCCCGCGATCACATGATAGGAGGTGACGTCGGTGTGGCTTGCGGTGGCAAGCGGCGCGGCCGTGTCGAGAAAGGCCTTGGCCTTGGCGATCACCTTGTCGCCGCGCGCCTTGTTGTAGCCTTTTCCGCTGTCGCTCGGATCGTGCGGTATCGCATCGGTGCCATAGAAGGCGTCGTAGAGGCTGCCCCAGCGCGCGTTCGCCGCGTTCAGCGCATAGCGCGCGTTGGTGAGCGGGACGACCAGCTGCGGACCGCAGATCTTGCCGATCTCCTCATCGATATCTGATGTCTCGACCTTGTGGGTCGCGGGTTCGGGGAGGAGGTAGCCGATCTCTTTCAGGAACGCTGTGTAGGCATTGATGTCGAACGGCTTGCCTTTGTTGGCGCGATGCCAGTCGTCGATCTGGGCCTGCAACCTATCGCGCAGCGCCAGCAGCTCGCGGTTCTTCGGCCCGAGATCCCTGATGATGGCCGAAAGCCCAGCCCAGAACGCGTCAGGGGAGATTCCGGTCTTGGGGGCCGCTTCCTTGGCGATGAAATCGAACAAAGCGGGCGCAATCTTCAATCCATGGGCGTCAATACGGTTCATGGCGGGCTTTCTCAGGGATGGCGCTCAGAACGCTGCTTTCCGATCAAGAGCAGCAAAAAGCGCGCCAAAGGGGCCGGGTTCGCGGCCCTTTTAGCGCCAAATTCAGGTCCGTGAGAAGGGGCCCTGGAGGCGGCATTTTCGGTGCCGGCCGAGGGACCCGCGGCCTGATCGGCGCGGACGACGGAAGCTGCCGGCGTCAAGCCGTGCGGCCTTCAATGGTCGATGGATGATCGAGCAAACGGTCGGCATGGCCAAGCCTTGTCGCGGCGCTGGTCGCGCCCGGCGCGATCCGCCATGCCTTGCCTGACGCGCAGGCAAGATGGCGGATTGCAATCCGCCCTGTACGCGCTCTGTCGCAAGGTCCCGCGAAGTCAGGAGCGAATTGCGTTGTGATGCTGTATCACCTCCTCAATGATGAACTTGAGAAACTTTTCAGCAAACACCGGATCCAGATTGGCGTCTTCCGCAAGACGTCGCAGCCGGGCAACTTGTTCAACCTCTCTGGCTGGATCTGCTGTCGGCAATCCCGACGACGCCTTGAGCTTGCCGACCATGCGCGTGTGTTTGAAGCGTTCCGCCAACAAGTAGACCAATGCCGCATCGATGTTATCGATGCTCATGCGAAGGCTCATGAGCTCTTCGGGTATGGCCATTTCTGTGGGCATCGATTGTCCTCTTCCTTGAATGGGAGCCGTCGCCAAGTCTCGGTGATGGGGGAGTCCTGCTTGTTTGCGCGACGTGCCCTCACCGCTGCCCGGGCGATCCAGATGGTGTCATTCGTCCATCCCCGACGGTCGTGAGACTGCGGAGCGCGCCGGTATCCGAGTGTTGCGTCCCATCTCATGCGATGGCAAGATCGAAAACCTTGATGGCAAGTCTCGCGCCCGTTTGGAGCGCGCCATGCGCGACGGAATTGTAAAGGACGAGTTCGGCCAGGGGGAGCGGGCGGCGCGGCTGCTCCGCGAGGCGACTGCCGACCAGGTCTGCGATATCGATATCGTGGGCGCGCGGGACGAATTCCGCTTTCGGTCCCAGATCATTCCCATCGACGGGGCGCTGCTGGTCGAATCGCACTGCAGCTCCTATTCCAACGCGCGCACGGCCCGCCATATCGCCCGCGGCGGCATGGACCATTACATGGTGACGCTGTGCCTCAACGGCGAGGTGACGTTCACCGCCGGGCCGCGCAGCGCGACGTTGCGACCGGGCGACCTCTGCCTGCAGGACATGGCGCAGGCCAGCCGCACGCAGCTTTCGGCCGACGCCGGGAGCGGAAGCATGCGGGTCCTGACGCTGGTGCTGCCGCGCGCGGCGCTGGCGCCGCTGCTGGCCTCGGCGGACGGGTCGACCGCGTCGCTGATCTCGCGCGAGAGCATCCAGGGCCGGCTGCTTGCCGGGCAATTTCTCAACCTTTGCGGCAATGGCGCCGCCAACGGATCGGGATCGTCCGGCCTCGCCACCGACCTGCTGGCAGGGGTGATCGCCGATGCCGTCGGCAGTGCGCGCAGCGCCGAGGTCGACGTCGAGCGTGCCGGCCGCCAATTGCTGCTGGCCGCGATCAAGCGCTTCGTCAGGCTCAATCTGCAGGCCGAGGTGAGCGTCGAACAGCTCTGCCGGCGGTTTGCGATCTCGCGCGCGACGCTGTACCGGCTGTTCGAGCCGGAAGGCGGCCTCTGGCGCTACATTCAGGACCAGCGGCTGCATCAGGCGTTCCAGCGGCTGGCATCGCCCGCCGCGGGACGGGTCCGCATGGTGGACATCGCGCTCGACTACAAGTTCGCCAGCGACACCACCTTCGTGCGCGCCTTCCACCGCCGCTTCGGCGTGACGCCCGGCGAGGTCAGGCGCCTGTCGGAATTGCAGCGGAGACAGCATCCGGACAACGGCGGCGACGTCCCGGACTCGGTCGACGTGCTGAAGAATTTCCCCCAACTTTGAGTGAAGCCCGGGAGCGGGGTGGCGGAGGATGCTGGGCCGTCACGCGCGGTGCGGCGAGGCTGTTGCCGTGTTCGCGGGATGCACAACTTGGGCGCGTGTTGCGGCTGTGCAACAGCCCGACGAAAATACCATCTCGCCAACTAAGAGCGGCGCGCCTGAGACGCTCGGCACATCGCTCCGGTGTTCTGCACGTTAGGCTGCGTTAGCGCGAGGGGGCGCCGTCCTGAAAAGGATGCCGCGTACCTGGAGCTGAAACGCGTGTCGGTGCTGAGGGGCTGGTTCGATGTGTATTTTGCCGCGTTCCGCGGAGCGGGCAGCGCTCTTGCCGCTGCTTTTGATTATGCTGATGTGGTCGGGCGCGGCGCGTGCGCAGCAGCAGACCGGATCGGTCTTCAACAGCCAGGGGCCGGCGCCGGTGTTCGGTCCGGCCTTCGATGTCGGGAGCGCCGACGCGACGCCCAACGGCTCGGCCGCCGGCGCGATTCAGGCGATCCTGCCGGATGCAGCGCTCGGCGCGAACACAATCTTCGCCGGTTCGGTCAATGGCGGCATCTGGGTGACCAGCAATGGCGGCACCTCCTGGACGGCGTTGACCGACAGGCAGTCCTCGCTGTCGATTGCCGCGCTCGGGCTTGACCCCACCGACACAACCGGAAAAACCATCGTTGCCGGCCTCGGCATCACCTCAAACGGCGACTGGGACCAGTTCAACACGAACTTCCTGGGCCGCGGCGCCGCGCGGAACGGCCTGCTTTATTCGACCGATGGCGGCGCGAGCTGGAGCGCGCTCGGGACCGGCGCGCTGCAAAATCAGAGCGTCATCGGAGTTGCGGCGCGTGGCAGCACGATTCTGGCCGCCACATTCGAGGAGTGGGCACCTGGCGCGTCGCAGACGAGTGCCGGCGCGGCGTATGGCCTCTACCGCAGCAACGATGGCGGGACGTCGTTCTCGCTCGTTTCCGGAGCTGCCGGCTCCGGGTTGCCGAGCGGGGCGGTGATGTCGCTGGTCGCCGACCCCAGCAATCCGAATCGATTCTATGCGGCCCTCGGGTCCGGCGTGTATGTCAGCAACGACCAGGGCAAGACCTGGTCTGCCGTGTTCACATCGGCGAACAGCAACGGCACGATCGGCGGGGTCAGTGTGCTCACGCTGGCGACCGGCCCCAATGGGTCGCTCGCGGTGGCCGTGAGCCATATCGGATCCAGCTTGAGCGGCCTGTTCCTGTCGCAGGACGGCGGCGCGAGCTGGCATCAACTGACCGCGGCGCCCAATGTGGTCCCGGAGGGGCAAACCCCCGTCAACCTTCACATCGCGATCGATCCGGCGGACGCCAATGTCGTCTATCTCACCGGCGATGCCCGCGTGACGACGTGCGAGCAACTGATCACGCTGTGCGCCATCTTTGCCACACGCGTCGTCTATGACCCCAGCGCGCAGACCTCGACCAGCGTAGACCTGTCCGTCGAGGGTAGCTTCAGCAATTTTTTTTCCACTGCGAATACGGTGCATGCCGACTCGCGGGCGATGGCGTTCGATTCGCAGGGGCGGCTGATCCTTTCCAGCGATGGCGGCATCTACCTGCGCAGCAACCCGCAGGGCAGCGGCACCTGGCAAGGCCTCAACGGCAACATCTCCGGCCTCGAGCCCTATGCGGTGGCGTTCGACGCCAACAGCAAACGCGCTGCGGTTGCGGCGCAGGACAATGGGACGGCGCTGCAAGCGTCACCCGGAAACGTGCGCTACAGTCCGATCGGGGGAGGCGACGGCGTCAATGTCGCCATCAACGATCGCTCGCTGCCGGGATTGAGCGTGATTTATACGACGGCGCAGAATCTGTTGGCATTCGGTCGATACGTCGTCAACGCCCAGGGGCAGTTCGTCAACCCGAACGGCGCCGGCGGGCAATTGGTGGAATGTAATGGCCAGAGTTGCAGCACCTTCACGGGCGCTACCGATTTTGCAAATCCGATCGTTCTCAATCGAATCGACCCAACGAAAATTGCGATCGCCGGTGACCAGATTTATCTCACCCAGGATCCCCTCGACGTGCAGGCACCGGGCATCATCGACTTGACGATGCTCAGGGTCGGTGGGCTGCGTCAGGCAACGGCAGTCGCCTATGGCACAGCTGACAATGTCGATGCGCTGCTTGTCGGTGGAGGTACCGGCAATCTCGCGCGAAGCATTGCGTCCGGCACGACCAATCTGGAAGATTTGCCGTATCACGGCCTCAGTGCCACCAGCGTGGTTTATGACCTCCGGACCGAGGCGCGCTTCTTCGTCGCCGACAGCCAGCACCTCTGGTATGTCACCAACGGCGCTGCCGCTGCCTCGAGCGTGACCTTCCAGGACCTGACCGGCAGCCTGCCGCTCGGCTTCACCCGTCCGACCTCGACCGAGTTCATCGCGAACAACGGGGTTAACGCCGTGCTGGTCGGCGGCCTCAACGCGCCCCTGAGTTGCGATTCCTCGCCGAACGGCTGCGTGATCAGCGCGCAGCAAAGCCCGATCGCGGTCGCCGACAGTGACGGGTCGGGCAGTCTCACCGGCTGGCGCTATTTTGGGCAGGGGCTTCCCAACGCGCTGGTTTCGACCATGGCCTACAACCCGACCGCGGACGTGCTGGTCGCAGGCCTCGTCGGGCGCGGCGTCTGGACGCTCTACGACGTCACCAGCAACTTCGCCTCCGCGACCGTGCTGCAGTTCGGCCTCGCCAACAATGACTCGATGCCGGATGCTTCGGTCCTCACCGGCAACCGTCCGCTGATCAAATACGGCTCGGGAACGCTGACCATTGCGAGCGACGCGACCTATGCCGGTGGCACCATCATCAATGGCGGCGCCATGGTGCTGGGCACCGGCGGCACCAGCGGCAGCATTCTCGGCGACGTGAGCTTTTGCGCCAACGTCGCCGATTCCGCCTGCGATGCGAGCACCGGCAAGGTCCTGGTCTTCAACCGGTCCGATTCCCTCACGCTCGGCGGTGCCATCACCGGGCCCGGCCAAGTGGTTCAGTTCGGCGGCGGCACCACCATCCTGACCGGGACGAGCAACTATAGCGGCGGCACTACCATCGATCGCGGGGCCCTGATGCTGGGCAATGGCGGCACCAGCGGCAGCATTTCCGGCAATGTCACGTTCTGCTCCAATGCCAGTGACCCCGGCTGCGACGCCAGCACCGGAAAAATCCTCGCCTTCAACCGGTCCGACATCGTCACCTTCGATGGCAGCATCAGCGGTCCCGGCCAGTTGTTTCAGATCGGCAGCGGCACGCTCGTGGTGACCGCCGCAAACAGCTACTCCGGCGGCACGACCATCACCGGCGGAAGGTTGCAGTTGTCCGGGCAGGGGACGTTGGGGCTTACGACGGGCACGACCGCGCTGCTCGGCGGAACCCTCGACCTCGGCGGCACGACCCAGACCCAGGCAGCGGTCAATCTCAGCGGCGGTGCGATCCAGAACGGCATCCTGAACGCGCCGATCACCTCGGCGGGCGGAATCGTCAACGGGATTGGCGGCTCCGCGAGCCTGACCTCGATCGCCGGCTTCACCAAACTGCTTGGCACAAACGCCTATGCCGGCGCGACGACTGTCAATGGCGGCGTGCTCGATGTCGAAGGCACGATCACCCGCACGTCGTCGGCGACGGTCCACGCGGGTGGCGTGCTGATGGGCGCCGGCACCATCGATCCGCTGATGGTGTCGATCAATGCCGGCGGCATGTTTGCGCCGGGCAATGGCACGCCGGGAACGTCGACCGGCATTGTCGGTAGTCTGGCGCTGCAGTCCGCCGCGATCTATCTGGTGCAGCTCAATCCGTCGACGGCGTCGTTTGCCGGTGTCACAGGCGCAGCGACGCTCGGCGGCGCCACCGTCGATGCCGTGTTTGCCAATGGCAGTTATGTTTCGAAACAATACACCATCCTGACCGCGAACGGCGGCGTCAGCGGCAGCTTTGCTGCGCTAGTCAACACCAACTTGCCGGCGAATTTCAGGACCAGCCTGAGCTACGGTACCAACAACGCCTACCTCAACCTGACGCTGAATTTTACGCCGCCGCCTGGCCCGACCGCTCCCAGTTTTGGCGGTGGCCTCACCGGCAATCAGCACGCGGTCGGCAACGCGCTGACCAGCTTCTTCAATACGAGCGGCAGCATTCCGCTGGTCTACGGCGCGTTGACGCCGACAGGCCTGACGCAGGCGTCCGGCGAACTGGGTGCGGGATCGCAGCAGACGACGTTCAACGCGATGGGCCAGTTCATGGGCCTGTTGACAGATCCGTTCCTGCAGCGGGGCGGCGGCACGGCGCCGGGCGCGCCCGGCTTTGCCGAGGACGAGGGCGAGGCCAGCGCCTATGCCGCGAAGAGAAAGAGCGATGCGTTTGCGTTTGTCACCAAGGCGCCGCCGCGCAGCTTCGAGCAGCGCTGGAGCGTATGGGCGGAAGGCTTTGGTGGCGCGCAGTCGTCCGACGGCAACGCCGTGCCTGGGTCGAACGACAGCACCAGCCGCATCTTCGGCACCGCGGTCGGCGCCGACTATCTGTTGGCGCCGAACACGCTGGCCGGCTTTGCGCTCGCCGGTGGCGGCACCGGCTTCACGATCGCGAATGGGCTGGGAAGCGGCCGCTCCGACCTGTTCCAGACCGCCGCCTATCTCCGGCATCACGAGGGCCCGGCCTATGTCTCGGCGGCGCTGGCCTATGGCTGGCAGGACATCACCACCGACCGCACCGTGACGATCGCCGGCATCGATCATCTGCGCGCCGAGTTCAACGCCAATGCTTATTCCGGGCGCCTCGAAGGCGGTTATCGTTTTGTCGCGCCATTCGCTGGCGGCGTTGGCATCACGCCTTATGCCGCGGGCCAGGTCACGACGTTCGATCTGCCGGCCTATGCGGAGCAGGTCGTGTCCGGCGCGCCGACCTTTGCGCTGGCCTATGCATCCAGGAGCGTCACCGACACCCGCAGCGAACTGGGCCTGCGCAGCGACAAGTCCTTTGCGATGGAGAACGGCATCCTCACTTTGCGCGGCCGCGTCGCCTGGGCGCACGATTTCAATCCCGACCGTTCGGCTGCCGCGACCTTCCAGGCGCTGCCCGGCGCAAGCTTCGTGGTCAACGGCGCGGCGCAGGCCGCAGACTCCGCGCTGACTACGGCGTCCGCCGAGATGAAGTGGCTGAACGGCTGGTCGCTCGCCGCGACCTTCGAGGGCGAGTTCTCGCAGGTGACGCGAAGCTACGCCGGCAAGGGCGTGGTGCGCTACGCGTGGTGAGAGATCTCTGATCTCTGGCTCCGGCGCTCATGTCGAGACATTTCAGTTGCAAGCCTCGCAACCCGGCGGGCGCCGATTCAGTGTACGCCTCACGCCATTCGGGTCGGGACTTGATTCAGAGGAGCAATCGTCCGTGACCATGCGACGGCGCCATTTACGCGGCGGCAACCATGTCCAATCGCGGGGCGGCGTGCCGAGGGGGGCCCGATCGCATGTCATGGACCGCGCGATCCCGGAGCTTGAAGTAGGCTTCCAGCTCCGCCATCGCGAGTTGCTCCCACTCGTCGGCTTGCCGCAGGAGCGAGCTGCTTTGCACGGGGCGGAAGGCGGCGGTTCGCCGGTACAGCGACGCGATGGCGCGGTATCGGCGCACGTTTTCCATGACGGCTTTGCCGCTTGTAGACATCAACCTGCTCCCAATGTTGCGTGCGGTCGTCACGAAAATGGGCGACAACGATTGTCCATTCGTTACCGGGCTGGCCCGATTGCTAAAATGGTTTGGAAACGGTTGATGCCTTGTTGAGGCTGCTGCCGGCGTCGGCGAATCGTGCCGATACATCGCGCGCCGCCCGGGTCGAAGGACACATGCGCGCGCCCCGCGATGTCGCTGGCGAGCGGAAAGTTCGTTAAGCAGTTGTCACCTCGCCGGCCTCAGCATCTGGACCGACCGCAATGACCAGAAACGACGGCGGTCTGCTTCGTGTCGGAACCGTCGATCAAACGTGAAGCCATTCACACGCGCTCACGGGTTTCTGGACTATATAGCGGCGAAAGCGGACGCTTATCAGTCCGCGCCCTCGGCGCGAGAATCCGGCGATTTCTGGATAGTCGGAAGGGCAATTGGCGGGGATCATGAGGTCGATCCCTTAAGGCTTGACGGGCCCGAAGAGACGGCGGAGCCGCAGCTTGCCGAAGTGATACGGCAGGGATCTGCAGCGACCGAGTCGTGCTGATGATCAACCAGGAGGCGCCTATGCTGTTCGACCTGGAACCCGGCCGAAACCACGACGGCACAATAGATTACGCCTTCTACAAAGCGCGGGCGGAGCGCCTTCGGCAGGAGGCGATCCGCGCCTTGTCCCGACGCGTTGTCGACTGGATCAGTCGCGGCTGGCCGCGTCGCGTCCGCAGGCCGGCCGGAATCCCGTTTGACGGGGAGGCGGCGCAGGAAAGTCGGCGCGGAACCGCGGATGCCAAGGCCTGATCGCGTCCGATCCGCACGACTATCCAAAAACTGCCGAAAAAATTTGGGCGCGTCGATTCCTGAACTGGCGCGGTGGTAATGTTGCGTGTGTCGGTTGTGAGCAACAGGAGTGATCTTGAGATGCCTGCGACCAAGCCCTTACTCGGCAGGCTCAATCGGTTTCGGACGCGAAAGGCGGACGAGGCGCGGGCATTCCTCGGCATCAAGGATTACGAGGTCGATTTTCCGCACCGTGACGCGCAGCGCGACCTCGATTTGCGCGTCAACGGCGCCTATCTGCCCGGCAGTTATGTCGGCTATTACCAGTTCGGCACGCCGATCGCGGCGCGAACCGACGCCGGCCGCCACGACTATTGGATCAATCTGCCGCTGGCGGAGCCGATCGAGGCGACGATCGGCACCGAGACCCTGATTTGCGATTGCAGGCAAGGTTTCGTTGCCTCGCCGACGCTCGCATATGCTGCGCATACGCAGGGCACCGGCGCGCGCCTGCATGTGCAGATCACCGAGCAGCGGCTGAACCGGCAGCTGGCGGCCCTTCTGGGTGAACCGCCAACGGAGCCTGTCACCTTTTCCGCCGCGATCGATCTGACGGTGGGCTATGGACGCGCGATCGCCTGCTATGTCATGCAGGCCGTCGATCATCTGCAGCACGACGACAGGTTTCCCGGCAACAAGGTCACCGCCGGTCTGTTCGAGGACATGATCACGTCGCGGCTGCTGCTGTCGCATCCCAGCAACTACGCGCAGGCCCTGAGCAGGCGCGAGGCAATGGTGGCGCCTGCGTCGATCAAGCGTGCGATCGAATACATCCGGGCCCACATCGGCGTGCCCGTGTCCGTTGCCGATATCGCAGCCGCGGCCGGGATTCCAGGGCGTACCCTGTTTACGCACTTCCAATCCGGGCGCGGCACCTCGCCGATGCAGTTCCTTCGCCAACTGCGTTTCGAGAAAGTTCGCGCAGCGCTGCTCGACGCCGAACCGCCCGACAGCGTTTCATCCATCTGCGGACAATGGGGTTTCACTCATCTCGGCCGGTTTGCCGTCGAATACCGGCAGCGGTTTGGCGAGCCGCCATCGCAAACGCTTGCGCGCGCCAGACGCAGATAGCCGTTGTCTGGAGGTCAAATGCGAAGATCGGCAATCGACGCCGCAGCGGCATCTCATACTGTGAACCGCAATCATGGAGGTTGATCATGCGCCAGGGTATCTGCAGCATCTTCGCAATCTTCGCTCTGGTCATGACAGCGTCGCTTGCGAACGCGGGGGAGAGGGGGGCGGTCGAACCACAGACCGATAGTTGCAAGACCGACAGCTGCAATATTGGCAGCTGGAAGACTGGTAGTTGGAAGACCGGTAGCTGGAAGACCTGGGTCATCGATCGAGACCACCAACCGCAGGTGCCGCCGCCGCCCGATCGCGCTGCCACCGAGCAGGAACTTGACCAGCTCGAGCAGCTCGCAGCGAGGCGAGATGATGCGGCACGCGATAGCGTTGCTTACTGGGACACGGGCGCGCCCTCCTATCGATGGAGCGAGATTGCCGTGGCGGAGCACCTCAAGAACGGCATTTCCTGGAATCTCGCCGCACGCAACCTCGCGCTTCTGCACATCGCGATCTATGACGCCATGGTACTCGCCTGGGACAGCAAATACGCCTATCTGCGGCTGCACCCCGCCGACGTCAGAGCCAGTCTGACGACGCTTGTGGCCGACCCGCCAAGTCCCTCTTATCCGTCCGAGCATGCGGTCGCCGCGGGCGCGGCGGCCGAGGTGCTGGCCTACGTCTTCCCCGAGCGCGCCGCGTTCTTCCACGACAAGGCGGAAGACGCCGTCCGTTCGCGGTTGACGGCGGGCGTCAACTATCCCAGCGACATTGCGGCAGGTCTTGCGCTTGGCCGGCAGGTCGCCGCCCGCGTCATCGCCCGCGCCAACGCCGACGGGACGGATGCGAAATGGAGCGGCTCCGTGCCAGGCGGACCCGGCAAGTGGAACGGCACCAATCCGGTTCTGCCGATGGCGGCAACCTGGAAGCCTTGGGTGCTGGCATCAGCGGACGAGTTTCGCCCCGCTCCTCCGATTGCCTACGATTCCCCTGAGAAGGCTGCGGAGCTGGCCGAGTTGAAGAGTTTTCATCGCACACCGCAGACCAACAATGAGTCCCTGTACTGGGAGGCGGCAGCCGGTGGCCTGCGCGCCCATCAATACTGGAATGAGCAGATCGCCAGGAAGTCGCTCGAATACCGGCTCGACAATGACCCGCCTCGTGCGGCTCGTGCCTATGCATTGCCGTTTGTGGCGCTGTACGACGTCGGCATCGCCTGTTGGGACGCCAAATATGCATATTGGGCGATCCGCCCCTTCCAGCTCGACCCGGACGTGAAACCGCTGTTCGCCACCCCAAATCACCCCAGCTACCCGGCGGCCCATGCCTGCGTCTCGATCGCCATGGCCCGGGTGATGGGTTATCTGTTTCCTCGAGATGCCGCTAATTTTGCGACGCTGGCCGAGCGCGCCGCGGAGTCACGGATCTGGGCCGGTATTCACTATCGCAGCGACATCGACGCCGGCCGAAAGCTCGCCATCGCGGTGGCGGACAAGGTGATCGCGCGCGCCAGCAACGATGGCGCGGAACCGGGGAGATGACGGCACGGTGCGGATCTATCGACGCCCGGTTGGACGGCGCCAGCCTCAAATATTCGCGCCGAGGTCGACGATGTCGTCGAACAGGATGCCGCTCCTGAGCAGCAGCCGCTCGATCTCGTCGGTGCTCTCCGCGACCGGCCGGGTCGAGGTATCGAGCGTCAGTTCGCTCTTGGCCGGCGGCTGGTAGTCGCTGCCCGTGCCGGTGAACCCGCTCAATTGGCCGGCGCGGGCCTTGGCGTAGTGACCCTTGGGATCGCGGCTCTCGCAGACCTCTGCCGGGGTCGCGACATAGATTTCGTAGAACAGGCCGTCGGCGATGCGCCGCGCGGCGGCGCGGTCGCCCTGCGACGGCGAGACCGCGGCGACGATGGCGATGTGGCCGTTGCGGGCAAGATGCGTGGCGACTTCGGCAAGCCGGCGGATGTTCTCGGTGCGGTCTTCGGCCTTGAAACCGAGATCGCCGTTGAGGCCGGCCCGCAAGGTGTCGCCGTCGAGCAGGATCGGCGCGCCGCCGCGGGTGAACAGCCGCCGCTCCAGCGCGCGCGCCAGGGTCGACTTGCCGGCGCCGGGAAGGCCGGTCAGCCAGACCACGGCGCCGTTGTGACGGTAGCGTGCCGAGCGTTCCTCGGCGCGCAGCGCGGATTCCACGGGCACGATATCGACGGGATTGCCGCGCCGCCCGGCTTCGACCGACAGCACCAAGCCGCCGCCGGCGATGCGGCCATTGATCTCGATCACCAGCCGCCCGGTCCGCGGGTTGTCGCTTGAGGTGTCGGCGGCGATCGGCTCGGCGAGCGCGATGACGATCTCGCCGACATGGTTGCGCGCGATCGACTTGGTCTCGACGCTCGACAATTCGCCGGGATCGACGGCCTTCTCGATCGCGACCACGGTGGCGCGCGCTTCCCGGGTTCCGAGCCGGACCAGGATCTGCTCACCCTTGGCGAGCGGCTTGTCGTGCAGCCAGAAGATACGGGCGCGAAGACGGCGGGTGTCTGAAGGGCTCTTGCCGACATGGGCGATGACGTCGCCGCGCTCGACGAACAATTCACGGTCGAGCGTGATGCCGACCGAGCGTCCCGCGCCCTGGGCGCCCTTGACCGGGGTCATCGGCCAGCCCTCGACGCTGCGGATTTTTGCAATCTTGCCCGCGGGCATGATGACGATCTCGTCGCCGCTCGTGAGATGACCGGACTCGATGCGGCCGGCGACGATGCGGCGATCGTCGAACTTGTAGATGGCCTGCACCGGCAGCCGCAGCGACAGCTGCTCGAGCGGGCGCGCGGGCTCGAGCGCGTCGAGCGCCTCGACCACGGTCGGACCCTTGTACCAGCTGGTCCTTGGCGTCCGCACCGCGACGCCGTCGCCGTCGCGCGCGGAGATCGGAATGATGGCCGTTGGCCTCACGCCAAGCTCGGTCAGGTGCGCGGAAATCTCCGCGGCGATCTCGTCAAACCGCGCCGCGGAAAAATCGACGCGGTCCATCTTGTTGACGACGATGGCGACCTGCTTGATGCCGAGCAGATGCAGCAGATAGCCGTGGCGCCTGGTCTGGTCGCGCACGCCTTCGAGTGCGTCGATGATCAGCACCGCGCCGTCGGCCTGCGAGGCGCCGGTGATCATGTTGCGCAGGAATTCGGCGTGCCCGGGCGCGTCGATCAGCACGATGTCGCGCGAGCCGGTGCGGAAGCGGATCTGCGTGGTGTCGATGGTGATGCCCTGGTCGCGCTCGGTCTGCAGCGCATCCAAGAGGAACGACCACTCGAACGGCATGCCGCGCCGGGCGCTGACCGCTCTCAGCATTTCGAGCTTGCCCTCGGGCAGGCTGCCGGTCTCGTGCAAGAGGCGTCCGACCAGGGTCGACTTGCCGTGGTCGACATGACCGACGATGACGATGCGCACCTGCGGCCGCGTGGTGCCGTTGGGGAGCGAGGGGACGGCGGTGGGGACGATCATGTTCATCGCAATACTCGCGCTTGCTCGCTTCAGAGATAACCGGCGACGCGCAGCCGCTCGAAGGCGTCTTCGGTCTCGTGATCGAGCGCGCGCCCGGCGCGCTCCGGCACTTTGGTCTGTTCCAGCTCGATCAGGATGTCCTCGATGTTGGAGGCATTCGAGGCCACCGGATTGGTGATGTCGGCATCGCCGAGCGACCGGTAGCGCTTGCCGTCCTTGGCGAGGTAAAGCGGAATGATCGGAATGTTCTCGCGCTTTGTGTAGGCCCAGATGTCGGCCTCGGTCCAATGCAGGATCGGATGGATGCGCAAATGTGCGCCCGGCGGCGGCGAGGCGTTGAACTGGTCCCAGAACTCCGGCGGCTGGTCGCGCACGTCCCATCCGCCCTCGGTGCCGCGCGGCGAGAACACCCGCTCCTTGGCGCGGGTGGCCTCCTCGTCGCGGCGGATGCCCGCGATCAATCCATCGAAGCCATGCTTGGCTAGCGCGAGCTTCAACCCTTCGGTCTTGCGCGCGGCGGATCGTGCCGCCGGCGGCAGGGTCGGATCGACGGCGTCGATCGGCGGACACAATTCGCGTTTCAGATCGAGGCCCCATTCCGCGGCATAGCGGTCGCGGAAGGCGTACATCTCAGGAAATTTCTTGCCGGTGTCGACATGCATGGCCGGGAACGGCAGGCGGCCGAAGAAGGCCTTGCGCGCCAGCCAGATCATGACGTTGGAATCCTTGCCCAGCGACCACAACAGCGCCAGCTTCTTCAGCCGCGCAAAGGCCTCGCGGAAGATGTAGATGCTCTGCGCCTCCAGGGCGTCGAGGTGGTCCATCGTGCGCGGGTCGGCCAGGACCTGCGGCATGGAAGATGCTTGGTTGGTCGGGCCATGCGAAGCAAGCCGGGCTTGCGCGGAATCATTATCGAGAAGATGCATCTCTCAGCCTTAGCCTCCGAAGGCGAAATTTCTACGGCGACATCGGGAAATAGAAGAAATAATTTTCCCTTTGCGGTGCCTGGATCAGACATATATAGAAAATCATTCTAGTCAACCCTGAAGACTGCGGAAGCGAACGGAGCATGCGATTCCTGCCGGTGTTTCTCGATCTTGCGGCCGGCCCGGTTGTTCTGGTCGGCGCCGGCGAGCTCGCGCGCGCGAAATTGCGCGTGCTGACCGCGGCCGGCGCCAGGATCCGCTGGTACGCCACCGATGGCCATCATGATCTCTGCGGCCTCGGTGCTGTCGACGCTGACCGCGTCGAGCGCGCCGCGGGCGATCCGCTGGCCGCCGATCTGTCCGGGGTGATCGCAATCCTTTGCGCGGGCGCAGGCGACACCGGCATCGCGATGGCGGCGCGCGCCAAGTCAGTCGGCCTGCCCGTCAATGTGATGGACGATCTCGACCATTCGAGCTTCATCTTTCCAGCCATCGTCGATCGCGGCGACGTGGTGGTCGCAATCGGCACCGGCGGGGCTTCGCCGGTGGTGGCGCGCCGCGTGCGTGAGCGCATCGAGGCGGTGCTGCCGGCCCGGATCGGCGATCTCGCGACCTTTGTCGGGCGCTTCCGCAAATCATTTGCAACGCGGATTCCCGAGATGTCGCTGCGCCGCCGCTTCTGGGAGCGCGTCATCGACGGGCCGATCGGCGCGTTGGTTCTCGCAGGCCGCGAGCCGGAGGCTGAGGCCGCGCTGAATGAAATTGACGATGCGTCCGCCTTCGCCGGCGCGCGCAAAGATCGCGCAGACGGCAGCGTGACCTTGGTCGGCGCCGGCCCGGGCGATCCGGATCTGCTCACGATCAAGGCGCTGCGCGCGCTGCAGGATGCGGACGTGGTGTTCCATGACGAACTGGTGTCGCCGGAAATTCTCGACCGCATCCGCCGCGATGCCGCACGCGTGTCGGTCGGTCGCAGAGCAGGCCAGCCCGGCATCGGCCAGCAGGCGATCAACAGCCGCATGATCGAGGCCGCCAGAGCGGGCCAGCGCGTGGTCCGGCTGAAGGGCGGCGATGCGTTCGTGTTCGGCCGTGGCGGCGAGGAGATCGACGCCTTGCGCGCGGCCGGGGTCAGATACTCCGTGGTGCCGGGCATTACCGCCGGCCTCGGCGCGGCCGCGCAGTTCGAGGTGCCCCTGACCTATCGCCGCAAGGCGCGGCGCATCACCTTCCTCACCGCGCACAGGGCCAAGGATGCGGAAAGCGTCGACTGGTCGAGCCTGACCGATACCGGAATGACCGTGGTCGTCTACATGGGCATGACGGCGGCACCGTCGGTGCGCGCTGGCCTCCTCGCGGCCGGGCGCTCGCCGCAGACGCCGGTCGGCGTGTTCGCGAAGGTGACGCGGGTCGATGCCCAAGCCGCCGTCGGCACACTGGATCAACTGCCCGATCTGGTCGCAAGGATCGACGGCGGGCCGGCCATTCTCGTCATCGGCGACGTGGTCGCGCATTCCGCGCCGTGGCGTCAAGAAAATCTTAACCACGTGATGTCTCAACTCCTGGAACCTGCAGAATGACCTCTCCCCTGGAACAAAAGAAAATCAAGATCGCCGGCCCCTCGATCGTCACCGCCAACCGCACCGCCGATGGCGCGGTGATCTACCGGACGGCTGCGAAGGAGTGGTCCACCGAGCTGTCCAACGCGGCCATCGTTCGCGCCTCCGATGAGGCACGGGCGCTGCTCGCCGAATCCGTTGCCGATGATCTCGGCGCAGTCGGCGCCTATATCGCACCGGTGGAAATTACCGACGGCACGGTGGTGCCGGGCAATCTGCGCGAGCAGATCCGCCGCTCGGGCGTCACCATCGGTCTTCCGTTCCAGGTTTAAGGACTGTCTTCGATGTATGCCTACGACGAAATCGACCGCACGCTGGTCAATGAACGCGTCTCCGAATTCCGCGACCAGGTGAAGCGCCGGCTCTCCGGCGAGCTCACCGAGGACGAATTCAAGATGCTGCGGCTGCAGAACGGCGTCTATCTGCAGCTGCATGCCTACATGCTCCGCGTCGCCATTCCCTACGGCACGCTGTCGTCGCAGCAGTTGCGGCGGCTGGCGCATGTGGCGCGGCGCTACGATCGCGGCTACGGCCATTTCACCACGCGGCAGAACATCCAGTACAACTGGATCAAGCTCGTCGACCTGCCGGATGCGCTGGCCGATCTCGCCGAGGTCGGCATCCACGCCATGCAGACCTCGGGCAACAACACCCGCAACGTCACCTCGGATCAATGGGCCGGCGTCGCGCCCGGCGAGATCGAGGATCCCCGCATCTGGGCCGAGCTGTTGCGGCAATATACGACCCTGCATCCGGAATTCTCGTTCCTGCCGCGCAAGTTCAAGTTCGCGATCACCGCGTCCGCGCACGATCGCGCCGCCATCAAGATCCACGACATTGGGCTGCGCCTGCACAAGAACGCCGCAGGCGAGACCGGTTTCGAAGTGCTGGTCGGCGGCGGGCTCGGCCGCACCCCGTTCATCGCCAAGACCATCAAGCCGTTCGTGTTGGGGCGCGACCTTCTGAGCTATGTCGAGGCGATCCTGCGCGTCTACAACCAGTACGGCCGCCGCGACAACATCTACAAGGCGCGGATCAAGATCCTGGTGCACGAACTCGGCATCGAGAAATTCGCCCAGGAAGTCGAGGACGAATGGCTGCAGATGAAGGACGGCGCGCTGGTGCTGGACGAGGAGGTGGTCGAGGACATCCGCTCGCGCTTCTTCTATCCGGCATACGAAAAGCTGCCGCATATGCCCGACGAATTGCGCAAGGCGGCGCACGATCCGAAGTTCGAGGCCTGGCGCAGGAATTCCGTGTTCACGCACAAGGAGCAGGGCTACGCGATCGTGACCATCTCGCTGAAGCCCGTGGGCGGCCCGCCGGGCGACGCCACCGCCGAGCAGATGGATGCGCTGGCCGATCTCGCCGACAAATATTCCTTCGGCGAAATCCGCGTCGGTCATGAGCAGAACCTGGCGCTGCCGCATGTCGCGCGCCGCGACCTGCCTGCCTTGTGGAAGGCGCTCGACGGCATTGGCCTGGCGACGCCGAACGTCAATCTGGTGTCCGACATCATCGCCTGCCCGGGGCTGGATTACTGTTCGCTCGCCAATGCGCGCTCGATTCCGATCGCGCAGGAGCTGACGCGGCGTTTCGCCAATCACGAGACCGCCAATCTGATCGGCCGTCTGCACATCAACATTTCCGGCTGCATCAACGCCTGCGGCCATCATCATGTCGGCCATATCGGCATTCTCGGCGTCGAGAAGAACGGCGAGGAATTTTATCAGATCACGATCGGCGGCCGCGCCGACGAGAACGCCGAGCTCGGCGTTCTGATCGGACCCGCGGTGCCCTATGGCGATGTCGCCGACGTGGTCGAGGACATCGTCGAAGCCTATCTGGCGCTGCGCGCCCGTCCCGACGAACTGTTCGTCGACACGGTGAAGCGGCTCGGCGTCGAACCATTCAGGGAGCGCGTCTATGCCACTCGTTAAGAGCGGAAAAATAACGACCGACAGCTTCGTCCATATCGCCGACGATGCGGCGCTGCCTGACGGCGGCGATGTGCTGGTGTCGGCTGCGCGGTTGCTGCAGGACCCGGAGAGCGTCCTGCAGCGTGCGGGAAAGATTGGCGTGGTCTGGCCGAACAATCGCGATCTCGACGATCTCGTGCCTCATCTCGGTCGCCTTGCGGTGGTCGCGCTGGTGTTTCCGACCTTTCGCGACGGCCGCGCCTACAGCCAGGCGCGCCTGTTGCGCGAGCGTTTCCACTACCGCGGCGAATTGCGCGCCACAGGGCAAGTGCTGCGCGACCAGTTCGTGTTCATGCTGCGTGCCGGCTTCGATGCGTTCGACGTCAAGAAGCCAAGCGATGCGGAGGCCTTCGCCCAGACCGTGAAGCGCTATTCGGTGTTCTATCAGCCGACCGGCGATGGCCGGCTGACCGCGCTGCACCGGCGGATGCAGCTGCGTCATTCCGAAAGCGCCGGCCTATGACCGCGCACGTGGCCCAACTCACGCTCGCGGCGACCGGCGAACTGCCGCAGGCCGCGGAACTTGACCGTGTGCTGCGCGATGCGTCGCCGGCGGAGGTCATTGCAACAGCGCTGGCGACCGTCGGCCGCGAGCGGCTCGCGCTGGTGTCGTCGTTCGGCACCGAATCGGCCGCGCTGCTCAAGGTGATGGCCGACGTCGACCCCGCGATTCCCGTGGTCTTCCTCGATACCGGCTGGTTGTTTACGGAAACGCTGGCCTACCGCGACACGCTGATTGCGGCGCTCGGCTTGCGCGACGTGCGCTCGATCAAGCCGCTTCCCGAGACCCTGTCGCGCGAGGATCCCGAGAGCGATCTGTGGTTCTCCAATCCCGATGCCTGCTGCCGGATCCGGAAGGTCGAGCCGCTGGCGCGGGCGCTAAAACCGTTTTCGGCCTGGATCAACGGGCGCAAGCGCTTCCAGGGCGGTCTTCGCGCCGCGATTCCGGTCGTCGAAGTCGACGGCGAGCGGCTGAAATTCAATCCGTTCGCCAACGTCTCGCGTGAGGACATCGCGGCGATCTACGCGCGGGCCGAACTGCCGCCGCATCCGCTGGTCGCCTCGGGTTATCTGTCGGTCGGCTGCATGCCCTGCACCTCGCGGACGACTGACGGCGAGGATGCGCGGGCCGGGCGCTGGCGCGGCCGACCCAAGTCGGAATGCGGCATCCACACCGTCAAGGCGTCCTGAACGTCGGTTTTGGGAACTTGGGCGCGCTCGCCCGGTTCCCGGTCGATAAAGATCCGCCTCGCGTTCACCTTTCAGCCATGGTTGATATGCAACAACCGGCCATCATTTGGGGCTGATTCTTTCATGGGCATGCGCGCGGCGGCGGCGATTCTCACCGCATTATTCTTGGCATTGTTGTTGTCGGGCTGTGCGTCGGAGGCTCCGGTCGAGCAGCCGGCCATGTATGTCAACATGGCCAGTCCCGGAGCCCGGCTGGACCCGGCCGCCGCGGCCTCGATGATCTCGCAATACCGGCAGAACAACGGCCTCTCCGCCGTCGAGGTCGATCCCGACCTGATGAAGCTTGCGGAGTCACAATCGAGTGTGATGGCGAGCCAGAACAAGCTCGATCACGACGCCAAGGCGCCGCTGGCCAAGCGCCTCAATGCAGCCGGCTATCCGGCCAGTATGGCCGTGGAGAACGTCTCCGCCGGCTATCATACGATGGCGGAGGCCTTCTCGGGCTGGCGCGATTCGCCGCCGCACAAGGCTAATATGCTGAAAAGCGGTGTCACAAAATTAGGCATCGCCGCGAGCTATGCTCCGAATACCAAGTACAAGGTGTTCTGGACGCTGATTTTGGCCGCAACCTGAGGCGTTATCCGAGGAAACCCACTTCGCGGCGGAATGCGCCAGAATCTTCGTTCCGAACGGAGGCTCCGGGCCCGATAAACTGGGCTTGATTGCCCTACCGATTGACGCGGGTGCGAAGGGACGCCACGGTGCGGCGGTCATTTTGATAATCGATTGAAGCTCATCATGGATCACCGCCTTCCCGCGCCCGCAAGCACCCCCTCCAAGGCCCAGCGCGTGCTGGTCCTGCAGGGCGGCGGTGCGCTCGGCTCCTACCAGGCTGGCGCCTATCAGGCGCTGTGCCATTTCGAGTTCGAGCCGGAATGGGTCGCCGGCATTTCGATCGGCGCCGTCAATGCCGCGATCATCGCCGGCAACGAGCCGAACAAGCGCGTGCCCCGCCTGAAGGAATTCTGGGAAATGGTGTCGGCGCCGGTGCCGTGGCAGCCGCTCAGCAACGGCGACCGCGGACGCTCCCTCTTCAACGAGACCAGCGCGGCCTTGATTGCGACGTTCGGTGTTCCCGGCTTCTTCACCCCCCGCATTCCGCCCGCGCCGCTCTGGCCGCCGGGCCACCCGCAATCGCAGAGCTATTACGACACCTCGCCCCTGAAGAAGACGCTGGAGCGGCTGGTCGATTTCGACCGCATCAACGACCTCAAGACCCGGTTCAGCGTCGGCGCTGTCAGCGTGACATCGGGCAATTTCCGGTATTTCGACAATTTCGAATTCAGAAAGCTCGGCAAGAAAATCGGCCCAGAGCACGTCATGGCCTCGGGCGCGCTGCCGCCGGGCTTTCCCTCGGTCGAAATCGAGGGTGAGCATTACTGGGACGGCGGCATCGCCTCCAATACGCCGCTCGATTACGTTCTGGACGCCGAACTTGACCGCGATCTCCTGATCTTCCAGGTCGACCTTTTCAGCGCCCGGGGGGAACTGCCGACCTCGCTCTTGGAGGCCGCCGAGCGCGAGAAGGACATCCGCTTTTCCAGCCGCACCAGGATGAACACCGACAAGAACCGGCAGATCCACAACACCCGCCAGGCGCTGCGCGAACTGTTCGCCAAGCTGCCGGACTATCTCAAGAACGATCCTGCGCTGGAGATCCTCTGCAAGGCGGCCAGGGAAAGCACCGTCACCGTGGTGCACCTGATCTATCGCAGCAAGAACTACGAATCGTCGTCGAAGGATTATGATTTCTCGCATGTCGGCATGGTGGAGCATTGGAGCGCGGGTACGCGCGACGTCCATCTGTCGATGCGCCACAAGGATTGGCTCGAACGGCCGCAATCCGGCGAGACCATGGTGACCTACGATCTCGCGGGGGACGGGACGCTGACCCCGGCATCAACAAGGAGCGATTGACATGACCAATCTGCAAGGCAAGACCGCGGTCGTCACCGGATCGACCAGCGGCATCGGGCTCGCCTATGCGCGCGCTTTCGCGGCCGCCGGCGCCAACATCGTGCTCAACGGCATGGGCGCGCCCGCCGACATCGAGAAGGAGCGCTCCGCCATCGAGACCGATTTCAAGGTCAAGGCGGTGCATTCGCCGGCGGACATGACCAAGCCCGCCGAGATCGCCGACATGATCGGGCTCGGCGAAAAGACCTTCGGCTCGGTCGATGTCCTCGTCAACAATGCCGGCATCCAGTTCGTCTCGCCGATCGAGGAATTCCCGCCGGAGAAGTGGGAGGCGATCATCGCCATCAACCTGTCGTCGGCGTTCTACGGCATCCGCGCTGCAGTGCCGGGGATGAAGAAGCGCGGCTGGGGCCGCATCATCAACACGGCGTCGGCCCATTCGCTGGTGGCCTCGCCGTTCAAGGCGGCCTATGTCTCGGCCAAGCACGGCATTGCCGGCCTCACCAAGACCGTGGCGCTGGAGCTTGCGACCTTCAAGATCACCTGCAACTGCATCAGCCCGGGCTATGTCTGGACGCCGCTGGTCGAGCACCAGATTCCCGAAACGATGAAGGCGCGCAACCTGACCAAGGAACAGGTCATCAAGGACGTGCTGCTCGCCGCGCAGCCGACCAAGGAATTCGTCACCTCCGAGCAGGTCGCGGCGCTGGCGCTGTTCCTCTGCGGCGACGACGCCGCGCAGATCACCGGCGCCAATCTCTCGATCGACGGCGGCTGGACCGCGGAGTAATGGTTTTGGCGGGAGCGGCGCCTTCTTAACCTCTCCCCGCTCTTCGCGGATCCGAACCTCTTGCTGGGACTTCACCTTGCTGATCACTACCTTCATCGGTCTTTTCGCAGCGGTCTGTACAACATCGTCATTCGTGCCACAGGTCATCAAGGCATGGCGATCGCGGTCGACACGTGATGTGTCGACCGGGATGTTTGCCCTGCTGGTGACGGGAAACTCGCTGTGGCTAACCTATGGCGTGCTGATCGGTGATCTTCCGATCGTCGTCGCCAATCTGATCACGCTCGGTCTCGTCGCCACCATCCTCACCCTGAAGCTGCGGTATGGGTGAAAATTGGTTCGGGCCCGGCGGTCCGTAGTTGGTTTCGTCACTCGCCGGGTGTCGTCGGGCCCGCCGGCCGTCGCGACGTATGTCTAATGTGCAGAACATCGATTGCGTCGTCGCGCACCCGATAGAATATCCGGAAAGGATAGCGAACAACGCTGGCGACGCGCACCGCTGAGCGTTGCGAAACGCGCGGAGCGGATCCCGGTGCACCGCAAATGCGCTCGATGACCTCTATAAACCGACGTTCAACAGACTTGGCTACCGCCGGACTGGCATGGACCGAATAGTAGGTCGCTATCTCGTCAAGATCCGCCAGCGCTCGCCGCGAATAGACGAGCTTCATCCCGCGCGGAACTTTGCAAAGGCAGCCTCAACCTCGCTGTCCGAAGCGACTTGCCCGTCGTCGATGGAGGCAATCGCCGCATCGATGATGCGAAGTTCTTCCTGAGTGGCAAAATATTCGCGGCCGTGCAGTTCGCTCTCGATCTGGTTTGCCAAGGCGACAAGCTCGTCCTGGGCCTCTTCGGGCCAGGTTTGAACTCGCTCCAACAAGTTTTTCAGGTCCACCACGGTCATGCGATAATTATACCCCGAGGAAACTGATTTTCCAACCGCGATGGCCGCGGCGGCCGCCTTTGCTGGGGAGAGGTTAGAAGCCGTCGCTACTTCCCGAACACCAGCACGTGCAGTCCGAGCCGGCGGCGCACGATCCAGAATAGCAGCACGGTCTCGAACACCAGCGAGACCGAGGTCGCCGCCGCTGCGCCGTAACCGCCGAAACGCGGCACCAGCGCCAGGCACAGCACGACATTCATGACGAAGGCAGCCGCATAAGCGAGCGCGCAGATATGCTGATGACCGAGCATGTTCAGGAGCCGCTCGACCGGGCCGATCGCCGCGCGCACCACGAGCCCGATGGCGGCGATGAACATGATGTCGTAGCCGACCGTGAACTTGGGACCGAACAGCCACAGCAGCGGCTTGCCGCACGCCAGCAGCAGCAGGGTCGCGGCCAATGAAGGCCAGAACGTCCATTTGATCGCATACGCGACATAGGCCGACAGCCGCTCGCGATCCCCGATCGCATGGTATTCGGCGAAACGGTGCGCGGTGGTCGCCGACATCGCGTAGTGGATGAACGACACCAGCGCCAAGGTCTTGACCACCGCGAAATAGATCCCGACCTCCTCGGAGGGTCGAAACTGCTGCAGCACCAGCACGTCGGTGTAGGACAGCAGCAGGTAAAAGCTCTCGACCAGCAGGATCGGCAAGGAGACGGCGAGCCAGCCGCGGAAATCGTAGGCCTTCGGCCCCGGCTCGATATGGCCGCCGAGCCTGCGGTTCAGCACGATCATCTGCCCGGCCATCGCAATCCAGACCGCAGCCGCACTCGCGATCATCGCCGCGGTGGCACCGAGATGCAGGCCCGCCACAAAGGCCACCGCGGTGAGGCCGATGATCAGCGCCTGCCGCACCACAAATTGCGGCATCAATCCCAACCGCATCCAGTCATGCGAGCGCGCGATGCCGTCCTGGGTGTTGGCGACCACGAAGGCCGGCAGCGTGATGGCGCCGATCATGAGCGGCAGAACCGCGTCCTGACCGATCCATGGCGACAGCGCCTGCACGAGGCCTGCGAGCAGCAGCGCGATCAGCGCCGAGACCAGGAACGTCATCCAGCGGCTGCCCGACAGGAAGCCGCGCAGCAGGGCCGTTTCGCCACGCGCGCGATACTCCGGAATGATCTTCTGCGCCGAGGTGGCGATGCCGAAATCCATCATGCTGCCGAGCAGCAGCACCCAGGTCCAGACATAGACATAGATGCCGTACTCCGCTCCGCCCATCCAGCGCGCCAGCAGGATCTGCGCGAGATAGGCCAGCGCCGCGCTCGCCACGCGGATCAGGAAGACCGTGCCAGCGAGCCGCTTGGTGACGGACGCCTCGCTGGAGCCGCCCGACAGCATCAGCCGCAGCCGGGCGAGCAGGGTCGCGGGTGAAGCGTTTGCGGTTTCGGTGTCCATGACGGCCAAGGCTTGGGATTCCCGATACGCTGCAGGGGAGGAGGCGGTCATCCTATCAACGGTTCGTTAAGATTGGGTTGGGCGAGCGTTGAACGTCACTTGACCAACCGGAGCAAAGCGGGCGGCGAGGCCTGTTTTTTACGGATGCCAGTCCGCCACAGAACGCACCATACGCCAAACGAGCTGATCAAGAGAGTGGCCCATGTCCTTGGTCGACCGTGCGTTGGCAAAGGCGGACCAGCAAAAATCGCTGTGCGTTCGTACCGAAATGGTTTCCGCTCCAGGCAACAGGCCGCTATGCCACCAGTTGTTCTGAGGATTAACAAAGAGGCCTTTGGCATAGTATGGATTTGCAGCGGTAGGAGTGGTCATTGTGCGCAGAGTGTCGTCGCCAAGTAGCTGGCGCGTATCCTTGAATCCGTCGATATGCGTGAAGAACGTGGTCAAATCGCTCGGTGTCGCAATCCAGCCGCCGTGCGAATCCATTCGCGCGACGTTCATTCCGTAGGGATCGCCGCCGATCCGATCATAGTATTTGACCTCGTTGGTCGCTCGGTCCCTCAACGTGTTTCCGGCAATCTGCATGTCACTTATGTCGCAACGCCCTAGAATATTGTCCTTGATGTATTGCGCGTAGGTCTGACCGGTAAGCTTTTCGATCACGCGCCCCAGTATGCAATAGCCGAAATTGGAGTATGCATAGGACTTTCCCGGAGGATCGGTAAGCGGCATGTGCTCCAACGTCCAGCCTATCAGTTCCCGATGGCTCATATCCTTGTTCAAGAACATTGGATCGTGCGACTGGTTTCCCCAGCCGCCGGTGGTGTGAGTAAGCAGATGATCGATGGTGATTTGTTCAATGTTGGAACGAGACCCATCAGCCCTCATCAAACTCTGCAGCGTCGGCGGCGTCGGGTAATCAGCGCCGAGAATGGAATTGGGTCCAAAGACGTAACTGTCGAGCCGCAGTTTTCCCGCTTCGATGAGTGTGAAAATGCCCGTAGACGTAATCGGCTTCGATATGCTTGCGATCCGAAATCGATGTTGCGGCGTTAAAGCTTCGCCGGCCTCTCGGTCGGCAACGCCGAACGCCTCGACGTACGCGGGCTTTCCCTTGATTGCGATCGCAATTGAGAGACCTGGAACATCATAAGTGTTCATGAAGTCAGCGGCCAACCCAGCCATTCGCTTGCGCTCATCCGATGTTGGCGACGCGGCGGGTTCTTGAGCAAGAGCCGGCGCTGATCCGTGGACCATTCCCGCGGCACAAAGCAACGAGCCCTGAAGCATCTTTCGGCGTGAAACCAACATGACGACCTTCCTGCGGGAGAGCGCTAGGTCATACCTGCGTGCTTGTCTTGATGCGACCGTTCTTGATGCGACCGTCGCGCGTCACCTTGGCGCGGCGTTGGGCGATTGCAAACCTCGGTAGTCCCGGGGCGACACCGCATATGCCGCCTTGAAGCGGTGGCTGAAATGCGCCAGATCGCAAAACCCGCACGCCAGCGCGATTTGCGTAATGGATTCTCTCGCCAACAATGGGTCGAGCAGGTCGCGCCGGGCCTTCTCGAGCCGCCTCGACCAGATCCACTCGCTGACGGTCTTGTTGTCCGATTGAAACAGGTCCTGAAGATAGCGCGACGAGATGCCCATCAGCGCGGCGACCTTTTCGCTGTTGAGCTCGGCGTCAGCGAGGTTCCGCTCGATGACGGCCTTGGCCCGGAACGTCAGCGCGGCGCGCGCCGGGCTGTCGTTCTGAGGAGGGCGTGCTGTCAGCTCGCCGAGCGCGGTGGTCACCAATCCAAGGCAGACCTCGGAGAGCCGGCTGGCTGCGACCGCGCCGACCTCCGAGACGATCGACGCCGCGCTGTGGACGAAAGGTGCGACCAGCGAGCCGAGCGGGCTTGCCGCGTCGATACGGGTTGCCGTGACCGCCTCGGTCGGCCCGATACGTCGGATCATCGCCTTGCGCGGCAGGTGCAGCACGATCTGCTCGAACTGCGCATCGAAGCTCAGCGTATAGGGCCGCGTGCTGTCGTAGCACGCGAAATCGCCGGGCTGCAGTACCGCCTGGCGGCCATCCTGTTTGACGACGCCGGTGCCCCGCGTCTGCACGCTGATCAGGACGATCTCGTCGCGAGCGGCGCGGATCCGGCTCCTGGTCCGCTCCACGATCTGTCCATCGGAGCGCACCCGGGAGAAATGCATCTCGTCGCACTGCGCGGTCGTGATCTCGCCGAAAAACGCAGCGTCGGACATCGCCCGGCAGTCCAGCTCGACGAAGGTGTCGCAGACTGCGTCGCGCCAGAACTGGAGCCGCTTTTGCTCGGCAACGGCCGAGGTTGCCAGAACGACCTGCATCGCCCGCCTCGAAAGCCTTTGGACCCGACGAAGGCTATCATATCGGACCGGCGTGGCAATCGGAAGGCATTGCGGCAGCAGACAAGATTTCCTGCGGATGCAGACAAGCGCGCCGGCCACACTTGGCTAGAGTTGACAGTGTCGGCGGCAAACGCCCGATCGCGAAAAGCCGAAAGCGTGGTTGGCAGCATTGGGTGCCGACGCGCTTGCACGGAGAAGGTGATGAGCATCTACCACGAGAAACAGCGCGCGCTCCAGGATGCCTTCGATACCCGCCGGCTGGCGGATGTCGTTGCCAGCAACAATTTGCACACCGAGTTCAATCCGCTCGACGAGGCCTTCATCGCAACCAGGGACTTTTTCTTTCTCGCGACCGCCGACGCGTCGGGAAAGCCGAGTTGCTCGTTCAAGGCGGGCGCTGTCGGCTTCGTCAAGATCGTGGATCAACGTACGCTGGCTTTTCCCTGTTACGACGGCAACGGCATGTACCTGTCGATGGGCAATCTTTTGGCCAACCCGAAGGTCGGCATGCTGTTTCTGGATTTCGAGAAACCAAACCGGCTGCGCGTCAGCGGCGAGGCGTCGATCGCCGAAAATGATGCTTTGATTGGCGACTATCCGGAAGCCCAGTTCGTCGTCCGCGTCGCGGTGACCGAGATCTTTCTCAACTGTCCGCGCTATATCCCGAAGCTCAAGCGGGTTGCCGACTCGCCTTTCGTGCCGCGCGCCGGACAACAGACGCCGTTTCCGAACTGGAAGCAGATCGATTTCGTGCGCGAGACCTTGCCGGAGCGCGACCGGCAAAAGGCCATGCAGATGCCCGCCATCGATATCATGGACTACATCAAGTCGATCGAGGAATCATGAACCGCCCACTATGGGTCTTACCCGGGAGCCGATCATGGCTTTAGCTCATCAGAAATTCAAAGTGGCCGCGGTGCAGGCCGCACCCGCCTTTCTCGATCTGGATGCGTCGATCGAGAAGACGATCCGTCTGATCGACGAGGCCGCAGCCAATGGCGCCCGTCTGATCGCCCTTCCCGAGACCTGGATCCCCGGATATCCGTGGTGGATCTGGCTCGGAGCCCCGGCCTGGGCCATCATGAAAGGCTTCGTGTCGAGCTATTTCGACAACTCGCTGGCCTATGACAGTTCTGCTGCCGAGAAACTGCGGCAGGCCGCGAAGCGCAACAACATCGTGGTGGTATTGGGGCTTTCGGAGCGCGACGGCGGCAGCCTCTATATCGCGCAGTGGATCATTGGACCCGACGGCGCAACCGTCGCCCAACGCCGCAAGCTCAAGCCGACCCATGTCGAGCGTTCGGTATTCGGCGAAGGCGACGGCAGTGATCTTGCCGTGCACGAACTCGAGATCGGGCGCGTCGGCGCGCTGTGCTGCTGGGAGCATCTGCAGCCGCTGTCGAAATACGCCATGTATGCGCAGAACGAACAGGTCCACATCGCCGCGTGGCCGAGCTTTTCGCTCTATGATCCGTTCGCCCATGCGCTCGGCGCCGACGTCAACAACGCAGCCAGCAAGATCTATGCAGTCGAGGGATCCTGTTTCGTCGTCGCCCCCTGCGCCACCGTCTCAAAACAGATGATCGATCTGTTGTGCGATACGCCGGACAAGCATGCGCTGCTTCACGCCGGCGGCGGCTTTGCGGTCATCTATGGACCGGACGGATCGCCGATCGGAGACCGCTTGCCGCCCGATCAGGACGGACTGATCTACGCCGATGTTGATCTCGGCATGATCCCGGTCGCCAAGGCGGCCGCCGATCCGGCCGGACATTACGCGCGCCCCGATGTCACGCGGCTGTTGCTGAACAAGCGTCCCGGCCACCGTGTCGAGACCCTCGCGCTGCCGGTCGATCAGGTGGCGGAAGCGGAGCCGGCGGTCTCGACACCGAGATCCCCCAACAGGAACGCAGCCGAATTGGTGGAGAGGGCAGCGGAGTAATTCCAAACAAAAAAGCATAGAAGGCGATGGCGGTTCAACCTAAGGCCATCGCGGTCTATTCATCGTTTCCAAGGTTCGAATCACATTGACTCCTCCCCGGACCTCATCCTGAGGAGCATCGCGCAAGCGATGCGTCTCGAAGGATGGCCGCGGACGCCAGCCGTGCAAGCCGCCATCCTTCGAGACGCAAGCCGTCGCCCAAGGGGCGAAGGCTTGCTCCTCAGGATGAGGTCGGCGAGCTGGAAACGATAGGTTTCACGAAATCGATCCTCTAATTCAGATTGACGTTGAACTCGTACGCCCGCTCGGCGCCGACCAGGGTCAGCTTCAGCGCGGCGCCTTCGGGCTTGGCGCCCGGCGGCAGGCCGTCGAGCTCGACGCTGAAGCGCTTGACGCCAGGCGGACTGGGTTCGACGCGCGTCGGGATCGGCAGCGCCCAATCCGGCGTCGGTCCCTCGACGAAGAGATTGACCTCTGCGGCGTCGGGCGTCACCACGTCGACGATCACCCGGGAGGCCCCTTCGCGTTTGACGTCGCGGATCGTCAACGGGTTGGGATCGCCGACATTGGCGGGCTTGGGAACCGTATCGAGCGCGGCAAACAGCGCGTTGTCCTCGGTACTCGCCACGCTGGTGAATGCCAGCTCCGCGCTGGCTTCGACCGGGATGCAGAGTTTCTCGCAGATCGCGTAGTTGATGTCGGCGCGCAGGATCACCGGCTTGTCGGCGCTCTTGGCCGCGATTCGCAGCGGCAGCACGACCTTCTCGTGATAACCGAGCGAATGACCGCCAGCGCCATCGTCGAATTTCAGCGGCGCCGGCCACAACACCGTCACGGTGTCGATGTTTTCGGACTTCGAAAAGTCAAACCGCGGTGGTACCCCGGAATCTCCAGGCATCCGCCAATAGGTCTTCCACCCCGGCTCCAATTGAAAGGCGATACCGCCCAACAACACCGCGCCGCTGCGTGATCCCGCGAGCAGCCGGACCGCGGAATGGACTTCCGACTGCCAGGGCGAGGCATCCTGGGCGCTGCATTCGAGTGACAGCGACGACGCAAAAATTGCGGTGGCAATGCCGAGCGCCGCGCGAGTACGGATTATGGCGATCATGAGTCGTCCTTACCGCCGGGGGCGGCCTCGAACCATTGAATTGCTTGTGAAGGGCGGCGGGGCATTCGAACCTTGATTGACAGAACAGCCACCCAATATCAGGATATGGATGGAGATGAGAGTCCCCGTGGATGAGCCCTGAAGGCAAAAGATCGAGCGAAATTCGCCGCAAGGTAACCGGCATTGGCGACAATTCGTCCAAGCACGGCTATCTCGACGGCCAGCTCCTGGTTGCAATGCCGGTCATGGGGGATCCCCGGTTCGAGCGCTCGGTGATCTATCTCTGCGCACACTCCGCCGAAGGTGCCATGGGCATCATGGTCAATCGTCCCGCCGGCAGCATCGATTTCCCCGAATTGCTGGTGCAACTCAAGATCATCGCCAAGTCGGACCAGATCAAGCTGCCGGAACATGCCGAGACCTTGAAGGTATTGCAGGGTGGTCCGGTCGATACCGGGCGCGGTTTCGTGCTGCATTCCAGCGATTTCTACATCGAGAATGCGACACTCCTGATCGACGACAAGATCTGCCTGACCGCGACCATCGATATTCTCAAGGCGATCGCCAAGGGCGCGGGACCCAGGCACGCGGTGCTTGCGCTCGGCTACGCCGGCTGGAGGCCGGGCCAGCTCGAGGCGGAAATCCAGGACAATGGCTGGCTGCATTGCGATGCCGATCCGGACCTGGTGTTCGGCGACGACGTCGATGAAAAATACGGGCGCGCATTGCGCAAGATTGGCATCGATCCCGGCATGCTGTCGAACGCAGCCGGACACGCGTGAGCCATGATGTCGTCCCGGCGAACGCCGGGACCCATAACCACCGGCCTCGCTTGTTGAGCAAGGCGTCCGCCTCAGTGTCTCAAAGGTAGTGCACGGCGTATTGGTCCCGGCGTTCGCCGGGACGACGGAGAAATCTACTCCGCCGCCTGTTGCGCAACCGTCGGCGCGGTGCCTGCCACTGTCGCGCGGCGCATGTCGCGCGGCTGCGACTGATCGTAGCGGCGGACGCGGTGAACGGTCTGGCGGTTGTCCCACATCACGAGATCATGCACGGTCCATGTGTGCACGTAGACGAATTGCGGCTGCGTGGCGTGCTCGGTGAGGTCCTTGAGCAGCAGTCGCCCCTCGGGCACGGTCATGCCGCGCACGGCACCGGCGTGCGAGGACAGATAAAGCGACTTGCGGCCGTGCACCGGATGGGTGCGCACCAGCCGCTGCAGCACCGGCTTGAACATCTCTTTTTCCTCGTCGGTATAGTCGACGAAGCCCAGCGATCCCCGCGAGTACATCAGCGAGTGTTCGCAGATCAGATCCTCGATTTCGGCCTTGGTCTCATCGTCGAGCGCGTCATAGGCGGCGCGCATGTCGGCGAATTCGGTATTGCCGCCTTTCGGATTCACCACCCGCGCCGACAGCAGCGAGAATTTTGCCGGAATCGGCCGGAACGAACTGTCGGAATGCCACAGGCAGTTGCCGAGATTGAACAGATGGGTGCGGTGATCGCGTGGCAGCGGCTTGCCGTCCTTGCCGAGATTGGAGACGTCGTTGACACCGGTGGTCAGCCGATAGTCTTCCTTCCTGGTCACGGTGCCGCCGCGGGCCTTTTCCCGCTCGCCGAAATTGAGCGCGAAAGCAAGCTGCTGCTCGTCCGATATGTCCTGTCCGTGGAACACCAGCACGGCGTATTTGTCCATGCCGGCCTCGATCGCGCGGGCCTGTTCCGGCGTCAGCGGCAGGCGCAGGTCGACGCCCGAGACCTCACCGACAAAATGCGGGTGGAGCTGCCGGATCGCGATGGTCATGGCGTTTCTCCTCAGGTGGCGGGCGGCTTGTCCCGCTCCATTGGAGCAAAAAACTACTCGCGGATCGCCCGCTGTCAACCGGACCTGGATCATACCAGCCAATGGCCGAAAGCGCAGTCGCCGCGCCGGTCCTCATCTGAAAAACAGCATGGCGATGTCGGCAACGTCGTCCCAGGAATTGGCCACATGGAGCGCACCGGCGTCGCGCAGTCTGAGGTCATGGCCCTTGCGAATATGCGAAGCCGCGCAAAGACCTACAGCCGTCATGCCCGCAGCCACGGCGGCCTTGATGCCGCTCGTGGAGTCCTCGATGACGAGACACGCCTTGGGGGGCACCCCAAGCCTGTCAGCTGCGAGCAGGAAAAGATCCGGATGCGGCTTGCCGCGCGGCACCATCTCGGCGCTGAATACGTTGCCGTCGAACGTTTCTGCGAGGTTGAGCAGGGTGAGACAGAGCTGCAGGCGTTCGATCGAACTGTTCGACGCGATGCATCGAGGCAGGTCGGAAAATCTCTCAATGAATTTGGTGGCGCCGCTGACCTCGGCCAGATCGGTGCGAAATCGATCAAGAATCGCAGCCTTGAGATCGCCCGAAAAACTGGCGGGCAGCGGCTTGCCGATCGCAGAGGTGATCGCAGCCATCGCCGCGTCCCATCGTCGCCCCGAGTAGCGGTCAAGTGCGTCATCGAGATTTGTTGCGTAACCGAGGTCGGTGACAAATTCTGCAAGCACCGTATTGGCCAGCGCCTCGCTGTCGGCGATCACGCCGTCAAAATCGAAAATCAGTGCACCCAAGTTCAGCCCCCCGACGCAATGCGACGGGTTCGGTATAGGGTATGGGCCGGCTTGCGATCCATGGACTGGCGGGATCGCGGCCGAACAAATTCGATGTCATGTTGTGTCAGTCGAAGCATTCGCCGGCGTTCGCTGGCCCGCCGCGCGCGAGTACGCCGGACCCCGCCTCCGCGCCCATCGCATGACGCGAGAGGGGCGATCGCAGCTATTCGATGCCGTAGCCGAGTCGCAGCATCACCGGCTCCAGGATCGGGATCACCGGCGCAAGGTGCTTGGCGTAGGGTCGGTGGCGAAAGCGCGAGCGGTCGTACAGCTTCTCGGTCACCTGGGCGTAGCTCGCGGTGCGCGCATAGCGCCGGTTCTCGTGGAAATTCAGGCTGCGCCTGTCGAACGGCACGCCGATGAAGTTGAACAACTTGCGCACCTGGGTTTCCTGATCGGCGACGATGTCCTCGTAGCGCACCGGCAGATAGCGCAGCCGCATCTGGCCGAGATAATGCGCGACCAGGTCCATGACCAGCACGTAGTGCCGGGCGATGCTTTCGAGGTCGTAGGCGCAGTAGAAGCCGTGGGTCAGATGGTTGGAATAGACCGACAGCACGACGTCGAGCGGATGGCGCACTAGGTGAATGATCGGCGCATTCGGAAACATCAGCCCGATCAGGCCGAGATGCGTCTCGTTCAGCGGCATCTTGTCGGTGAACCATTGCGCGCCCTTGCGCAGCACGCCGAGCTGGCGCGCGCGCTGCAGGTAATAGTCGCGCAGATTGTCGAGCCCCTCGACCTGGTCGCCGAGCCACAGATCGGCCAGCGCCTCCGGATAGCCGAGCGGGCTGCCCAGCATGCGCGGGATCAGCCCGGTCAATTCGTTGATGACGGGCAATTCGTCGCCGGCTGCGATCTTCGGATGCGTGGTCAGGGTTTGCTCGACCATCGTGGTGCCGGACCGGGGAAAACCGACGATGAAGATCGGCTGCGCCACGTCGCCGCGCGTTTGCGCGCGCGGCAGGATCTGCAGCCGCGGCGCGGCGAAGAATCCGCGCAGCCGATCGACCAGCGCGTTCGCCTCCTCGGCAAGATAAGTTTGACCGGTCAATTCGCGCAACGTGCGCTTGCTCTCGCGGAAGGCGGCGAATGCCTCGTCGAAGCGCCCCATCTTGTCGAGCAACTGGCCCTTCTCGCTCCATTCGGCCGGCGTGAGGCCGCCATCGTCGCGCCGGCTTGCGATGTCGTCGAGGATCGCCACCGCCTTGTCGTAATCCTTGACCCGGCCGTGCAGGATCGCGCGCGCGAGTTGCGTGGTCGGATTGCCCGGCGCTGCGCGCTCAGCGGCGTCGAGCAACTCGCCGGCACGGTCGAAATTGCGGTCGGTCTCCTCCATCCGGGCCCAGCCATAGAGGGTCTGGTAGACGTCGGGCGCCAGCCGCACCGATTCCTCATAGAGCCCGCGCGCCTCCTCGATCCGGCCCTGGTTCTTCAGGTTCCAGGCGAGATTGGCCAACAGGATCGGATCGCGGCCGCGGCTGAGCTCGATCACCCTGCGGTAGTGATATTCGCCGATCTGGGGCCGGTTGGCCTCGGTCAGGATCATGCCCATCAGGTTGTGCGAGGCCGGATCGGTCGGCGCGAGCCGCACCGCGTTGCGGGCATGGTGCTCGGCCTCGGCGAGCGCGCCGCGCCCGAACAGCAGCGACGCCAGCGTCTGCGTGGCCAGAACGTTGTTGGGGTCGAGCCGCACGATCCGCGCCAGCAGACCTTCGGCGGCCGGCATCCGCTGCTCGGCGCGGCGGATCTGGTAGAGCAGGTCGAGCGCGCCGATGTGCCGGGGAAACTGCTCCAGCGCCGTGATGACCAGGCGTTCGGCTTCCGCCATGTTGCCGGCCTTCGCGGCGGCGCGCGCGGCATCGAAGTCGGGAACGGCCTGCGGCTCGGCCGGCGATTGCGCCCAGTCGAGCGCGCAGCAACGATCGGCGCGCAATCCGCTGCCGCAGGCACAGGTGGCCGCTCCGGTCAAAACTTGCGCCGATTGCGTCATGGCCCGTGGTTTGGGGTGACATAATACTTCTTGTCAATCGCGGCTGCGGGACGAAGGACCCGTCCAACTCCAACGCACAATGAAGCGCGGTAGACAAATGCGTGAAGGTTAGCTAAGATTAATTAGCTAGGAGTTGCGCCATGGAAACCGTTACCATTCACACCGCGAAGACGACCCTCTCTCAACTGCTGGCGCGTGTCGAAGCGGGTGAGGAGATCATCCTGGCGCGCGGCAAGGAGCCGATCGCCAAGCTGGTGCCATTCCAGCCGCAGCAAGCCAAGCGCCGGTTCGGGGCGCTGCGCGGCCTCATCAGCATCGGACCGGAATTTTTCGAACCCTTGCCGGAACAGGAGCTGGCAGCGTGGGAATAGCCGCATGCAGCTGCTGCTCGATACCCACGCCCTGCTCTGGTGGCTTGCCGGCGACGATGCGCTCTCGGCTGCCGCGCGAACCGCGATCGCGGACGAGAACAACGGCATTTTCATCAGTGCCGCATCCACCTGGGAAATCGCGACCAAGCATCGCCTCGGTAAATTGCCCGGCCTTGCCACTGTGATCGCCGACCTCGACCGGGTGATCGCCGATCAGGGTTTCATCGGGCTGCCGATCAACCTTCGGCATGGACGAGTGGCGGGCACTTTGCCGGGCCCTCACCGCGACCCGTTCGACCGAATGCTGATCGCCCAGGCGATGCTGGAAAATCTCGTCCTCGTTTCCAATGAGCAACCCTTCGACGCCTATGGCGTCGCACGATTGTGGTAGGCGGCGGCGCGGTCTGAAAATCCCGCGCCGCGTGGTTTGGGGTTACATAATATACTTCTTGTCAATCGCGGCGGATGGACGAAGGACGGCGCACAACCCTCTCCCTATTGGCCATGTAGCGGGCGGGCTTGCGTCAGCACTCCATCCGTCACGGGTGTGACGGAGTCACAACACTTCCGAAAATTGTGCGCGGCCATGCAGAAAACTCGCGCGAGGTCGCGCCGTCTGCCATAGCTCATGAGCCGGTACCATGATGTAGTGATAGGTGTTTTTGCACCGTATCTCCGAATTTTACTGAAAATGACCTTTTGCGGCTTGGCATTCCAGGTTTCGCCGTCCGATGTGATCGGCTCTTCCACGCGGCCTGCGGCGCCGCGGTTTGGCACGCACCGGCGGCGGTGGCTGGCGAGCACGTCGGCGCTCCGCATCCCGATCGCCTCGGCGGCGCTGGCGCTTGGGGTTGCGCTGTCGGGCGAGGCGCACGCGCAGGCCACGGTCAATCCGGTTCAGACCACCACCTACAATATCAGGCCCGCCAGCAACCCGATCACCTTCGGGTCCGCGACAAATATCGACACCAGCGCCCGGCCTTTCTCCTACGCGGTCGTTGGCGGTACGGGGATCGACTGGAACGTCACGGTGCTTGGAGGTGCCAGGATATCTGCCAGCCTGGGCGGCATCTACATCAGGACGCAGGGCACCGTGACCAATTCCGGCCAAATCACGGCCGCCACCTCCGGCATATTCGCTGGTGCGGGCGTCGTCAGCGTCATCAACGAGGCGAGCGGGACGATCACTGGCGCTAATTTCGGCGTGGTCGGTAACACCGGCAGCAGCCTCGTCAACTCCGGAACGATCAAAGGGGGCGCCACCGGAGTGGAACTCGTCGCAGGCAGCGTCGTCAACTCCGGGACGATCAACGGTACCACGCAGGCGGGGCTTTATCTGTTTAACGGCGCTACCGTCACCAACCAGGCCGGCGGCACGATCACGAGCAGCGGGCACAACGCGATCACTCTCCAGTCCGGCGGCAGCGTCATCAACCAGGCCGGCGGCACAATCAGCGGTACCGCGGCCCCAACCAATGGCATCCTCCTCGTAGCCGGCGGCAGCGTCACCAACGCGGGGACGATCACCGGTGGTGCCGACGGCGTCAGTGCGCGTGGCGGCAGCAGCGTCGTCAACAGTGGCGCGATCTATGGTGGTCTCAAGGGCGTCGCCATCGCGGCCAGCAGCGTCCTCAACCTGGCCGGCGGAACGATCAGCGGTGGCGGCGTCGGTGGTGTCTATATCGGTGGCAGCGGCACCGTGACCAACCTGGGAACGATCACCAGCGGCAACGTTGGGGTGGTCGCGACCAATGGCGGCACGGTTGCGAACGCTGCGACCATCCACGGCGGTTACGCCGGCGTCGACATGGTTGGTACCGGCAGCGTCACCAACCAGGCCGGTGGCACGATCAGCGGTGGCAGCATCGGCGTGCGACTCGGTGGCGGCAGCGTCACCAATGCCGGCACCATCACCGGAACGGGCGGCACGGCGGTGTTGTTCGCGGGATCGGGCAACAACACCCTGATCCTGCAGACCGGCTCGGTGCTGAACGGCGACGCGGTCGGCAGCACCGCGGCAGGGGCGACCAACGCGCTGGTGCTGCAGGGCACCGGCAGTGCCAACAACAGCTTCCTCAACTTCAACACGCTGGATGTGCAGGCCTCCGGCCTGTGGGCGCTGAACGGCGTCTCCACGATCGGGGCGACGACCATCGATGGCGGCACGCTGGTGGTCGGCGATGCCAGCCATCCCACAGCTGCGCTGACTAGCCCGGTGACGGTGAATGCCGGTGGCGCGCTGGCCGGCCAGGGCACGCTGATCGGCAATGTCGCGGTGCTCGCAGGCGGTGCGATCGCGCCGGGCGCGGCGAGCCCATATTCGACGCTGAACGTGACCGGCAATGCGAGCTTCGCTTCCGCCTCGCTCTATCAGGTCAATATCAACGGCAGCACCGGGCAGAGCGACAAGCTCGTGTTGAGCGGGGCCGCGACGCTGTCCGGTGGCGCCGTGCAGGTGACGTATTCGGGCAGCTTGTCCAGGAGCAGCTATGACATCCTGCATGCCGCCGGTGGCCTCGGTAGCACCACGTTTGCCGGCGTCAGCAGCAATCTCACGGGCTTCGGCTACAGCCTCAGCTACAGCCCGACCGACGTGTTCTTCAACCTGACCTCGGCGCAGCTGGGTAGCGGGGCCGGGCTCAACCGCAACCAGCAGAACGTCGCCAACGCGATCAACAATTTCTTCAACGCAGGCGGCACGTTGCCGGCCGGTTTCGCGCCGCTGTTCGGCCTGACCGGGGCCAATCTGGGCAACGCGCTGTCGCAGCTTTCCGGCGAGGCGCCGACCGGCGCGCAGCAAAGCGCGTTCCAGTTGATGGACGGCTTCCTCGGCCTGACGAGCGATCCCCAGATCAATGGCGGTGGTGGCACCGGCGTCGGCGCCTTGCCGTTCGCACCCGAACGCTCGTCCCTGCCGCCCGATCTCGCGCTGGCCTATGCGAAGGCAATGAAGGCGCCGCCGGGACAGGGGCCGATGTTCGACCAGCGCTGGAACGTGTGGGGCTCGGCCTTCGGCGGCGGCAACCGGACCGACGGCGATCCGGTCACCGGCAGCCATGATGTTTCGGCCACCGCCGCCGGTGTCGCGGCCGGCGCCGATTATCGCCTCGCGCCCAACACGAAGCTCGGCTTCGCGCTGGCCGGCGGCAGCACCAACTGGACGCTGTCGCAGGGGCTGGGCAGCGGCCACGGCGATGCGGTCATGATCGGGGTCTATGGCAAAACCTATTACGGCCCCGCCTACCTGACCGGTTCGCTGGCGGCGGCCGAGCACTGGGTGTCGACCGATCGCATGGCGCTCGGCGATCATCTGACCGCGCATTTCGATGCGCAGAGCTATGGCGGCCGGATCGAGGGCGGCTATCGCTTTGCGACTGCCTTCGGCGGAATCGCGCCTTACGCGGCAGCGCAATTCCAGTCGTTCCGCATGCCCGCCTACGCCGAGACCGATCTCGCCGGCGGCGGCTTCGGTCTCGCTTATGCGGCCCGCAATGCCACCGACACCAGAAGCGAGCTCGGCGGTCGCTTCGACCGCGAGATCATTCCATGGCAATCGGACGAGGTCGTGACCCTCACCGCGCGCGTGGCCTGGGCGCATGACTGGGTCAGCAATCCCACGCTGGCCGCGAGCTTCCAGGCGTTGCCGGGCCAGAGTTTCCTCGTCAACGGCGCTGCGCCGGCAAAGGATTCCGCGTTGGCCTCAACGGGTGCCGAAGTGTGCTTCGCCTCCAACTGGTCGATCGCCGCCAAATTCGACGGCGAGTTCGCCGTCCATTCGACCACCTATGCCGGCACCGGTGTCCTTCGCTACCGGTGGTGAGCGCCGCGACTTCACGCCGCGCTGCAATCACGCATTCCTTGCCATCAAACCGCCGTCGACTGGGATCACGGCGCCGGTCAGGAACGATGCCGCCGGCAGGCACAGGCTCAAGGTCATGTGCGCGACCTCCTCGGGGTCGCCGTAGCGGCCGAGCGCAGTGCGGCGCTTGGCGTAGATCGTCTTGTGCTCCTCCGGGATGCGGTCCGTGATTGCCGTTCGGATCGGGCCCGGGCAGATGCAGTTTACGGTGATGCCCTCGCGGCCGAGCTCGACGGCGAGCGAGCGCGTCAGTCCGACCACGCCCGCCTTGGCCGCCGAATACGGGCTCAGCGAAGCGGTTGCGCCGAGCGCCTCGGTCGAGGCGATGTTGACGATGCGGGGCGATTTCGATCGGCGCAGATGGGGCAGCGCGGCGCGAATGATGCGCGGATGCGCGCTCAGCATCACGGCCAATGCCCTCGTCCAGGCCTCGTCATAGCCCGGATCGTCGATCGCGGCGTGGACCGAGATGCCGGCATTGTTGACGACGATGTCGAGCCCGCCGAAATGCCGCGCGACGTCGCCCACGACGGTGTTGATGTCATCGCGGCTGGCGACATCGAGCTCCCAGGCCTTTGCACTTTCGCCTTTGGCCGTGATCTCGGCCGCGACGGCCTCTGCGCCCTCGGCAGCGCTGTCGGTGACGGCGACATGGGCGCCCTCAGTCGCGAACACGCGCGCGGTGGCGTGGCCCATGCCGCTGGCGGCTCCAGTGACGAGTACGACGAGCCCTTTCACCGACCGGCTGAGCTGCTTGAAATCGGACATCTCGGGCTCGCGCAATAAGGAGGGGCATCGCTGGTGGCATTGACAAGGCTGGCACCGATCCTCAGAGAGGTCAAACAAGGCAAGTCAAAAAGGGGAGTTCGCGGGGAGATGAACGAACTGGATTTCAGCGGCAGGCAGGTGCTGGTGATCGGCGGCTCCAGCGGCATCGGTAACGGCATTGCACAGGCGTTTCGTACGCACGGCGCGCGCGCGCAGGTGTGCGGCACGCGGGCGTCGAAGGCCGATTATTCCGCCGGGCAGGGATCGGATCTGGATGGTCTCGACTATGCGCAGCTCGATGTCAGCGACCCCGGAGCAATCGAGAATTTCAAACCGCAGTTCGACCGGCTCGACGTCTTGGTGCTGGCGCAGGGCGCGGTGATCTACCGCCGCGGCGAATTCGAGATGCCGGGCTTTCGCAAGGTGATCGAGGTCAATCTGATCAGCCTGATGGCCTGCGCCACGAAATTCCATCCGATGTTGAGTTCGGCCAGGGGCGCGCTGATCATCGTCAGCTCGACCGCCGCCTATCACTCGACGATGGGCAATCCGGCCTACAATGCCTCCAAGACCGGCGCCGTCGGGTTGACCCGCACACTTGGGGAAGCCTGGGCGGAGGACGGCATCCGCGTCAACGGCATCGCGCCGGGCCTGGTCGACACCAAGATGACCAAGGTCACGACATCGAACCCGACGCGGCTTGAAGGCGCGCTGGCACGGATCCCGCTGAAGCGGCTGGGGACGCCTGAGGACATGGCGGGCGCCGCGCTGTTTCTGGCCTCGCCGCTGTCGTCCTATATCGTCGGGCAGACCATCGTGGTGGATGGCGGGTTGATTTTGTAGCCGCGCTATCGCGTGAAGTCACCCATAGGCACGGACGCCGATCGTCCGACATTGCCAGGCGGTCGCGGCGGCCCAGGCACCAAGGGTGCGCGCGGTGGCGGGGCTAGCTGACGGGGCGGGGGGGCGCCGCCAAATCCAAAGAAATTTCGTGGCGTCCCGGCTTGAGCCGGCGCGGCCGGCCGTTTCGGCTTCGGCGCAGCCGGCGCCACGGCAACCGCGCCGTCGGCGGCTGGAGCGGCGGTCGGGCTGGTCGATGCCACCGGTGTGTCGCCCTTGACTTGTTCGCGTCCGACCTCGCGGCGCGGCCAGACGAAATCATCGGCGCGGCCGGCGGGTGGGGCCAGCGCTTCACCCTTGACCAGAGTTCGTGCCGCGAGCGCGTCGACCGAAGCTGGGCGCGAGCCCGGACCGCCGAGCAGCTGATCCGTTCCCACCGACGACGCCACCAGCGGCAGGATCGGGCCCGCCAGCGGGCGCGGCGCGGGCTGGCCCGGGACCGCATTGGCGTCGGGGGTTGCGGGTTCGGTCGGCAGCGCCAGCGGCGCCGAGCGCCCCGCCAGCAGCCGGGTGATCTCGCGCTCGACATAATGCGCAAGCTTGCGGGCGCCGGGCTTGGTGAAATAGACGCCGTCATCGGCACGCAGCTTGCGCGGCTGGCCTTCGAAGTCGGGGCCCCTCTGCAGGAAGCGGCCGGCATCGTCGACGAAACCGTCCCAGACGTCGACATAGGTGATGCCGGCCTTGCCGGCGGCATCGCGGTAGAGCGAATCGAGGAACAGCATGTCCGAAGTTCCCCGCGGTCCGCGGATCGCAGGCAGGCCGACCCAGAGCACTGGCACGCCCTTGGTCTTCATGATCGCGATCATTTCCTCGATTTTCTTGGTGTAGAGTTCGATCCAGCGTTCATCGCGAAACTCGTAGATGCCGTTCGGCGATCGCGCGCTTCGTTCCGGCGTCAGCGCAGGGGGCTGATCGGCGTTGTCGGCGTCGTCCTGCGGCAGGTCGGGATCGACCGCCTTGTCGTCGGGCTTGTCGGTCCCCTTGGCCGCGCTGTCGGTACCGTCCGACTTCGCTGGCGGTTTCGCATCCGCCGGCTTGCCGTCTGGCTTGGTGCGGGCGTCCTTCTTGTCGCCCTTCTTGTCGGCCGGTTTGTCCGCCTTGTCGGGAGCCGGCTCGCGGATCGCGACGCGGTCGTTGAGGCCGAGCATGACGACGACGACATCGGGCTTCTCGGTCGCCAGTATGCCCTTGGCCGCGGCAGCCCAGTCCGCGGGATCGCCCTTGGGCTGATATCTGAGCAGGCCGGAAACGGTCTTGTGCCTGCGGATCACGCCCATGTCGGGCTGCTCGGCATAGGCATCCTCAAGACCATAGGCGAGCCAGTCCGCCATGGCGTCGCCGAGCACCAGCACATTGCGCTCGGGGACGGTGTCGCGCTTCTCCGGCGGTGGCGCCCGGGAAAAATCCTGCAGCACCCGCTTGGGGGCCTGCGGCTGAAACGGCGCAAAGAAATCGCCGCCGAACCAGCCGCCGCCGAACCCGCCGCTGCGTGGCGCCTGCGCCGGCGGCGGTCGCGGACCGCCGAAATTGAAGAACTGCGCCGAGGCCGGGGCGACGATGCCCACCAGCAGCGCAACCGCAACCCCCAGCACCGCGAGCGGGCCGGGTTCGGTCAACACCTTGAGGAAGGACTTCGGCTTGGACATTGACGCTCTGTCGCGGAGATGGCGTGCGCTCGTACAAGTATAGTCGCAGAATCAGGCCGCAAGCGGGCAAATTCCAAAGAGCCATAAACCGGGCATTGGCTTGCCGCGTCAAGACAGGCCGGTGCGGGCACGCACAGATGTCGTCCCCAGGGTTACTTTCGGGGAGAAAACCGGCCCTTTCACCGCCCCCTGAGCTTCTCCAGCATGTCTGAGGAGGCAAAACCGTCCGCGGGAACCCCGATCGAGGCCTGAAACCCGCGCAGCGCTTCCCGGGTCTGGCCCCCGAACTGGCCGTCCGGGGTGCCCTGGTAGAAGCCGCGCTGGACCAGCAGCTGCTGCAGTTCCAGCCGCTCGGTCCGCGACAATTCACGCTCCTGGCGCGGCCAGGGCTGGATGAAGGGCTGTCCACCGCGCAGGCGGTCGGCGAAATGGCCGATCGCCAGCGCATAGGCCTCCGCCGGGTTGTACTTCATGATGACGCGAAAATTCTGCAGCATCAGGAAGCTTGGCCCCGCGGCGCCGGCCGGCGCCAGCAGATAGGCTTTCTCGGCCGGGTGCGGAAAGGGCTGGCCGCCGGCGGGCTTGACGCCGAGGCGCTCCCACTGCGCCAAGGTCATGGCCTTGGCGCGGTCGGCCAGCATGTAGTCGAAGCCCTGGGGCAGTGCGACCTCGTAGCCCCAGGTCTGGCCGGCCTGCCAGCCGTCCTTCTTCAGATTGTTGGCGGTCGACGCGATCAGGTCGGCGGCATCGTCGACCACGTCGCGGCGCCCGTCGCCATCGGCATCGACCGCGTAGCGCTTGAACGCCGTCGGCATGAACTGGGTCGGCCCGAACGCGCCGGCCCAGGAGCCGCGCATCTGCTCCGGCCGCAGGTCGCCGTGATGCAGGATTTCCAGCGCCGAGAGGAACTCGTCCTTGAAATAGGCCTGGCGACGGCCGATGCAGGCCAGCGTCGCGGTGGAATTCAGGACGCTGCGATCGCCCATCTGGGTGGAATAGTTCGACTCGATGCCCCAGATCGCCGCGACCGTATAGCGATCGACGCCATAGGCCTTTTCCGTGGCGTCGAACTGCGCCTTGTATTGGCCCAGGATCTCGCGGCCCCTGGCGAGGCGCGCGTCGTTCACCAGGATGTCGAGATAGTCCCAGATCGATTTGGTGAACTCGGGCTGCGCATCCATCAGGTCCATGATGCGCAGGTCCGGGGCGAGGCCTGCGGTGAAGCGCTGGAAACTTTCTTGCGAAATGTTGCGCCGTGCGGCATCCGGCCACATCGCGGCGACGCAATTGTCGAAATTCGCCGCCGCTTCCCGGATCGCGGCGGCTGTCATCAGGGGATGTCCGGAGGCGCCGTCCTCCCCGCTCCACGGCAGCGCTGCATTGCCTGGCGCCGGCTCGGCGCCGCCCGGCTGCTGCGCCGCGGTGCCCGCCGGGTTTGTCTTCGACGGCGTGCCGGTGAACAGGTTGTCGAGGAACTTCAAAGGCCCGCCGCCGCCCGACGACTGCGCGCGCGCCTCGCCTGCGACCAGCAGCGCCGTCGCAGCCAGCACCGCGGCAACCATCCACAAGGTCGTGCGTTCCATCCGTCGTGCCATGATTGCTACCGTCAATCCTTGAAATCCGGCTTTCAGGAGGCTCTGTCTTGCTTTCCAACAGATTAACAAACGCGCAAACAGCCGCGTCAGGGAACCCCGTCAGGTCTGGCGCGGAACACGGTGGCTTTCCATAGATATGCCTTTGTTACGGGCTGCAAACCGGCTACCACCATGCGATTAGTCGCAATCCCCAATCCTTAATAAATCTAATTTGATCGAAAGCTCCCGACACCTCTCATGAAAATCCGCAAAGCCGTCTTTCCGGTTGCCGGCCTCGGCACCCGCGTTCTGCCCGCCACCAAGGCGATGCCGAAGGAAATGCTGACCATCGTCGACAAGCCGTTGATCCAGTACGTGGTCGACGAGGCCAAGGAGGCCGGCATCGAGCATTTCATCTTTGTCACCGGCCGCAACAAGGGCGTGATCGAGGATCATTTCGACCGCATGTACGAGCTCGATGCCACGCTGGCCGCGCGCGGCAAGCAGGCCGAGATCGACATCCTGGCCCGCGATCAGCCCGAGGCCGGAGCCATGAGTTTCACCCGCCAGCAGGCGCCGCTCGGGCTCGGTCATGCGGTGTGGTGCGCGCGCGACATCGTCGGTGACGAGCCGTTCGCAGTCGTGCTGCCGGACGAGCTGGTGCTGCACACGCCGGGATGCCTCGCCCAGATGATGGAAGTCGCGAACACGCTGCCCGAAAAGTCGAACCTGATCGCGGTGCAGGAGGTGCCGGCGCATCTGACGCATCAATATGGCATCTGCGGCGTCGGCAAGCGCCAGGGCCGGATGTTCGAGGTCGACGGCATGGTCGAGAAGCCGCCGCAAGGAACGGCGTCGTCGAATTTTTCGATCACCGGCCGCTATATCCTGCAGCCGGAAATCTTCGAGCTCCTGGAGCGGCACGAGCGCGGCGCCGGCGGCGAAATCCAGCTCACCGACGCGATGATCGGACTGGCCGAGCGGCAAGATTTCTATGCGGTCGAGTTCGAGGGCGAGCGTCACGATTGCGGCTCGAAGCCCGGTTTTCTGCGCGCCAATATCGCCTTCGGCCTGGCGCGGGCCGATCTGCGCGACGCCCTGCGCGCCGACATGAAGGCCTATCTCGATAGGTGACGCTCGGCTTTACCTCTCCCCGCTTGCGGGGAGAGGTCGGATCGCGCTTGGCGCGATCCGGGTGAGGGGGACTCTCCAAGGGCTCAGTCACCGGAGACTCCCCCTCACCCCAACCCTCTCAGAGCGAGCTTTGCTCGTCTCGGCCCCGCAAGCGGGGCGAGGGAGCGCACTTCCGCTGACGTTACAACTCAATCTAATTTCACCATGCTTCGATGCTGGCGTCGCGCCGGAATGCCCGTTCACGCCACCAGCGACAGCGGCGGAACGGTTGCCACCACGCAGCGGTCGCGGCCGCCGGCCTTGGCGGCGTAGAGCGCCTTGTCGGCGGAGTTCACGAGCTCCGGCCAATCCATCGGTGCGACCGGCAACACGCTGGCAACGCCGATGCTCACCGTCGTGACCACCGGATCGTCCGACCATTCCGCGACCTTGCGCCGGATCATCTCGGCCGCCGCCAGCGCTTCCGCGGCGGACTGCCCGGGCAGCAGCACGGCAAATTCCTCGCCGCCGTAACGCGCGGCGCAATCGCCGCCCCGCTGCACCGAATCCGAAATGCAGATGGCAATGCCGATCAGCACCTGGTCGCCGGCCTGATGGCCGTAAGTGTCGTTGAAATTCTTGAAATGGTCGGCATCGATCATCAACAGCGAGATCGGTGTGCCGTAGCGCATCGCGCGCCGCCATTCCATTTCGATGGTGGCGTCGAACTTGCGGCGGTTCTTCAGGCCCGTCAGCGCGTCGGTGGTTGCCAATTCCTCGAGCCTGTTCTCGGCCTGCGCCCTGCGGCCGATCTCGCGCACCACAAACAGCGCCGCCACGATGACGAAGCCGGTCAGCAGCAGCATGATGGCGCCGATCCCGATCGCCTGTTTGCGCCACAGGCCGAGGATGCTGTCGAGGGGCTTTCCGACCACCACGACCAGCGGGCTGGTGCTGCTGCTGCTGCGGACGTAGAGCCTGGGGATCGCATCCACCGGGCCCATCCCCGCATAGGTTCCGCCGTCCTGCAGATTCGCCGGGCTCCAGCCGGGCCGGTCTGCCAGATTGGTGCCGATGGCGTCGAGGTTGAACGGCCTGCGCATGATGATGGTGCGGTCGCGGCGCAGCACGGTGATGGTGTCATCCGGGCTGAGGTTCAACCGCTCGAACAGGTCGTGAAAATAGCCGAACTGGATCGAACCCGCGACGACGCCGAGAAAGCGGCCGTCGGTGCCGCTGATGCGGCGGCTCAGCACGATGGCATAGGCGCCACGGTGCAGCATCGGCCGGCTGATGAAAAGGCCGGCGTCGGGATTGTTGCGGTGGACCCGGAAGTACTCCTCGTCGCCGCGATTTTCCGGCGCTGGATCGAGCGACGAGGCGTCGACCGTCAGCCGCCCCTCGGCGTCGAACACCTGGATGGCGCCGAAATGCTTCGCGGTTGCGGCGTGGTCGAACAGGATCAGATGCAGGATCGGCCGGCTGACACCGGCAATCTCCGGCAGGCCGGCGTTGCTGACCACGGCGCGCAGCGAGAGATCGTAAAGCTCGATATTGCGGCTGATGTCGGCATCGATGCCGGTCGCGAGATTCTCGATCATCTGCCGCGCCAGCGCTTCCTCGCCGCGGCGGGTGTCGAGCAGCATGCTGGTGCACAGGGCAGAAAAGCCGATCACCGTCGCGATCGAGGACGCGATCAAAAGCTTTACCGATAATGGCCGCAGCCATCTGGCCACGCCCGTGCGCCGTTCGAATCGCATTCCTCAGCTCCCGGCTGATCTGGATGCGCCCGATTCATTGCCGACCGCTTACCTCGATCGCCGCGATCGGCTTAATTGGCGACAACGGCGTATGAATGGGTTAACGATCTGTTCTTGGCAGACGCGGCTTTGGGCGGTCAGCTGTATCGCCGCACCATTTGGGAGCATTGGCAGAGACGTGCCCGACTACGACCGGCTGCGCGACTATCTGAAACGACAGAAGCTCATGGAATTCGTCCTGAGCTTCGAGCAGATCGAGGAGATCATCGACGCAGGCTTGCCGCGCGCGGCGGCGCGCGCATCATGGTGGGATACGCTGCGCAGCCCGCAGGAAAAGATGCCGCAGCGCGAGGCGGTGCTCGCCGCGGGCTACGTCGCGACCCGGCTGCCGGACGGCAAGAGCGTGCGGTTCACGCCGATCCCGAAGGACAAGCGGCGTTCGCGCGCGGGCGGGAAGGGATAGACGCTCTTGTCGCCCCGGCGGAGGCCGGGGCCCATACCGCGTGATTGATCGGTGAGCGCGCGTTCGTGGAGGCGGGGAGCGGTGGCCGCGGGATATCGCAGCGCTTGATTGCGCGGACGAACGATGTTTTTGCGGACGGTCAAGCCGTGTGGTCCTGACACCCCGACGCTGGTGTCAAGTGCGTTTGCCTTTTGAAGATTGCGCGATGATGGAATATTGCAGGTGATTTGCCCGACGTGTCAAATGTCTTCGCGGGATCGTGCACGCCAGCGACCGGTGGGCTACTTTGCATGGGGTTGTTTTCGATATTTTGGGTACGAGAGCCGCGTAGGGCATCCGGCTGGGCCTGCCGGGCCCGAGCCGGAGGCTGCGCCCGCCTTCGACCAAGTCAGCTTCGGCGTCAGCTTCGGTGTGGCAGTCTTCTCTCGCTTCGCGAATTGGCGAGCGTCGAGGAGACCGCAACCATCGCGTCCGCGGAGCGTCGAAGCATGTGTGCAATCGTGTCGGACACCGCCACACTCTCAACTGTCATCGCCCGACTTGATCGGGCGATCCAGTATTCCAGAGGCGGGTGATTGAGCCGTGACGTCGCTGCGTACTAGATACCCCGCATGCGCGGGGTATGACGACCGTTGACGGGGCAACGCAGTGGTAGCAACCGGCGTCGCCGGACCCGCTCAGCTCGCCGCCTCGAGCCGCTCTTCCGTCAAGAGCCGCATCGCGGCGTCGGCGTCCATCGGCTCGCCGAAGGCGTAGCCTTGCGCATATTCGCAGCCCAAATGGTAGAGCTCGACCGCGTCCGAATCGGTCTCGGCGCCCTCGGCGACCACGTCCATGCCGAGATCGTGGGCCAGCGCCACGATCGATTTCAGGATCAGCGGCCGGGTGCCGCGGCTGGTGGTGCGGACGAACGACTGGTCGATCTTGATGGTGTCGAACGGGAAGCGCTGCAGATAGGCCAGCGAGGAGTGACCGGTGCCGAAATCGTCGAGCGACAGCCCGGTGCCGAGCTCGCGGATCCGGGTCAGCATCTGGGCGGCGTGCTCCGGATTCTCCATCACCAGCGATTCCGTCAATTCGAGCTTCAGCGTGCCGCGCGCCACCGACCAGCGCGACAGCACCGAGCGGATGTCGTGCAGCAGGTCGTGGCGCAGCAACTGCCGCGACGAGACGTTGACGCTGGCGAAGATCGGTTCGCGCGCGCGCATCGCGCGCTGCCAGATCGAAAGCTGCCGCGCGGTCTGGTCCATGACGAAGGTGCCGAGATCGATGATCAGCCCGGTTTCCTCGGCGATGGAGATGAACTCGCTCGGCGACATCCGTCCGAGCTTCGGATGGTCCCAGCGCGCCAGCGCCTCGAAGCCGGCGATCGCGCGGTCATCGAGACGGACGATCGGCTGATACAGGATGGTGATTTCCTGGCGTTCGATGGCGCGGCGCAATTCGGACTCGATGGTCAGGCGGTCGTTCTTGCGGGCGCGCATGGCCGGCTTGTAGACGTCGATGCGGTCGCCGCCGATGCGCTTGGAGTGATACATCGCAAGCTCGGCATCCTTGATGATGTCCTCCGACAGCTGGGTCTGCGGATCGGACAGCGCGAGCCCGATCGACGCGGTGAGGAAGATCTCGCGGTCGTTGAAGGCGATCGGCGCGCGGATGGTCTTGCGGATGGTCTCGGCGAAGGCGGTGATGCGGGCCGGGTCCTGTTCTGACAGCAGGATCAATCCGAACTGGTCGCCGGCGAGTCGCGCCAGCGTGTCCTGGGGTTTGAGGATGCGGGTCAGGCGGCGGGCCAGCGTCAGGAGGATGGAGTCGCCGACCGCGATGCCGACGGAATCATTGACCTGCTTGAAGCGGTCGAGATCGATCACCATCAGGGTCGGCCGCAAGGTCGGCATGGTCTTGGCGAAATTGGCGACGGCGGCGAGCCGGTCGATGAACAATTTGCGGTTCGGCAGGCCGGTGAGGTTGTCATGCACGGAGTCATGGAGCATGCGCTCCTCGGCGTTCTTCATTTCGGTGACGTCGGTCAAGGTGCCGACCACGCGCGAGACCTCGCCGTCGGAACCGACCACCGGGCGCGCCTTCAGCGCGAACCACATGAAATGGCCGTCCGGCGTGCGCAGCCTGAAATCCTGCACCAGCCGTCCGCGGCGCTGGTCGAGCACGCTGTCGAGGGTGGCGCGGAAGCGGTCCTGATCGAGCGGGTGCAGCACTTCGAGCCACTTCGCGGCCGGCCCTTCCAGGGTGCCGCGTTTGAGGCCGAGCAGGCTTTCGGTCTCCGGACTGGTGAAGACCTTGTCGGCCGAGACGTCCCAGTCCCAGATCAGGTCGCCGGATCCGGTCAGGGCCAGCGCCCGGCGCTCGATGTCGGAGACCACGCCGGTGGTGGCGCCGCCGCCGGCGAAGGCGTGCTGCATCACGGTGAAGCCGATCAGCATCACGATCAGGACCAGACCGCCGAGCAGCGCAGGACCGACGATGTCGTTGGTGACGGAGCCGGCAATGGTCATGCCGGCCGCGCCCACCCAGATCAGCAGCAGGAACCAGGTCGGGATCAGGAGCACGGCGCGGTCGAAGCCGTGGGTCGCGAGATAGACGATCAGCGCGAAGCCGGCGAAGGCGATCAGCACCAGCGACATGCGGGCAATGCCGGAGGCGACCGCGGGGTCGAACAGCGCCAGCGCCACCAGCGAGCTCAGGAAGGTGAGCCAGCCGATGGTGATATGGGAGTAGCGTACATGCCAGCGGCTGAGGTTGAGATAGGCGAACAGGAACACCAGCAAGGTCGCGGCGAGGATGGCTTCGCCGGCCGCGCGCCAGATCCGCTCGGCGTTGTTCGACATGTCGAGCACCTTGCCCCAGAAGCCGAAATCGACGCCGATATAGACCAGCACCGCCCAGGCCAGCGCGGCCGCCGCGGGGAACATGATGCTGCCCTTGACCACAAACAGGATCGTGAGCACCAGCGCCAGCAGTCCGGAGATTCCGATCACGATGCCCTGATAGAGGGTGAAGGAGTTGACCTTGTCCTTGTAGGCGTCGGGCTCCCACAGATAGAGCTGCGGCAGCTTGTCGGTGCGAAGCTCGGCGACGAAGGTGATGACAGCGCCGGGATCGAGCGTGACGCGGAAGATGTCCGCGGTCGCGCTCTCCTGGCGTTCGGGGCGATCGCCGGTGGACGGCGTGATGGTTGCGATCCGCGACAGCCCGAGATCGGGCCACAGCAGTCCGGAGGCGACGACGCGATAATGCGGCGCGACGATCAGACGATCGAGCTGGTCGTCGGTGTTGTTGGCGAGCGCGAACACCACCCAGTTCTGACCGCCCTCGCGAGCGCGAACCTCGATGCGCCGAACGATGCCGTCGGTTCCGGGAGCGGTCGAGACCTGGATGCGGTCAGAGTCGCTGTGCTGGTGTTCGAGAACTGCGGTGAGGTCGATCGCAGGCGCGTCGCTGCGGACGCTGACGGCGTCGACCGCGCGTGCCGGCGAAGCGGCGGCAACAATCACGAGGCCGAGCGCGAGCGGCGCGAGGCACCTGATCAAACGCAATGTCCATTCTCCGCGTTCGACATGCGCACCTTTTCGATCGAGGCGCACACACCCGGTTGTTAAGCGATAAATGCCACGACAATGAGTTAAATCAAAGCGCTTCCGGTAGACCCGCGTGCGTATGGTTTAGACCGCCAACACAATTTTGCCAATATGTCCGCTCGTTTCCAGGCGCCGATGCGCATCCGCCGCCTTTTCGAGGGGAAAAGTGCTGTCCATGACCGGTTTGATGCGCCCTTCGCGCAACAGCGGCATCACCTTGGCCTCGATCGCCGCCACCATGGCCGCCTTGTCGGTATTGCTACGGGGACGCAGGGTCGAGCCGGTGTGGGTCAATCTCTTCACCATGAGCTTGGTAAAATTGACGGTTGCCTTGGGCGCGCCGAGGAACGCGATCTGCACGATACGTCCGTCGATCGCCGCGGTTTCATAGTTGCGCTCGATATAGTCGCCGCCGACCATGTCGAGAATCACGTTGGCGCCGGTGTCCGACGTCTCCGCTTTGACCGCGGCGACGAAATCCTCGGTCCTGTAATTGATGGCTCTGATGGCGCCAAGCTTGACGCAGGCATCCGCCTTGTCCTGGGAACCAACGGTGACGATCACTTTCGCGCCAAAGGCCGTTGCGAGCTGGATCGCCATGGTGCCGATGCCCGACGAGCCGCCATGAACCAGCAATGTTTCTGCCGGTTTCAGCGCGCCGCGTTCGAACACATTGTGCCACACCGTCATCAACGTTTCGGGAATCGCACCCGCTTCCAGCATCGTGAGCGAAGGCGGCACCGCCATCGCCTGGGCATCCTGCGCGATCGTATATTGCGCGTAGCCGCCGCCGGCCACCAGCGACATCACCTTGTCGCCGAGCTTGTGCCTGGTGGCGCCGGCGCCGAGGGCTACGATTTCGCCGGCGACTTCGAGGCCGGGCAGGTCGCTGGCGCCCGGCGGCGGCGGATAGTGGCCGGATCGTTGCGCGATGTCAGGGCGGTTGAGGCCTGCGGCCGCGACCTTGATCAGGATTTCGCCAGCTCCCGGATGAGGCACCGCTCGGGTTTCGGGCAGGAGCACCTCGGGGCCGCCGGGCTTGGAGATTCCGATCACGGTCATTTGCGCGGGCAGCTTGTCCATGACTTGTCCTTGCATCGAGAGAGACACACGGGATGGCATAACGCGTTTTCGCGCAGGGCGGAATGTCGTTCGTGCGGGATGCTAGGCCTGCGTTCCGAATCGCACAGCCAATTGACTGGCTCTTTCGCCGCTGATCTTGGCGACCAGCGGAGCGAGCCTGCGCACTTGCTCTCCGCCGCGGCTGTTCAGGAGATCGCCGCAGGGAACCTGCGGCCAGCGCGGAACGGCCTCGTCGTGTTCAAACGCGCCAAGCACGGCTTGCGACAGGCCGGGAATGATGCTCCAGGCCAGCACCGCCGACAGCCGAAGCAGGTTCAACCCCGTCCGCGTGACCACAGCGGCGCGGGCGGGATCGGATTTGATCGCGCTCCAGGGCGCGGCGTGCTGGAGATAGGCGTTGGCCACGCGCCAAATCGCGCGCGTCTCGGCGGCGGCGGCGCGAAACTCCAGCGTTTCATGATGCCTGCGGAGCGCGGCGATGCGCCGGTCTAGATCGGCCGCCAGCTCAAGTTCCGGCGCCGAGGGCGTGCCTGCCTCGGGGACGAGGCCACTGAACGCGCGATGCGCGAAACTGATGACACGGTTGGCGAGATTGCCGAAGACGTCCGCGAGGTCCTTGTTGACCTCGTCCACGAACCTGCCGATCTTGAAATCGGTGTCGGAGGTTTCCGGCGCATTTGCGATCAGCCACCAGCGCCACAGGTCGGCCGGCAGTTCCTCCAGCGCCTGATCGGTGAAAATTCCGCGACTCTCGCTGGTGCTGAATTTGCCACCCTCGTAATTCAGCCAGTGAAAGCCCTTGATCACATCGACCGTCTTCCACGGCTCGCCGGACCCGATCAAAGTCGCGGGGAAACTTACGGTGTGAAAGGCGATGTTGTCCTTGCCGAGAAACTGGATGCAGCGAACGTCGCTGGCCTCCCACCACCATCTGCGCCAGTCGCGGCCGGGTTGCGCCGCCGCCCATTCCTGGGTTGCCGCGATGTAGCCGATCGGTGCATCGAACCAGACATAGAAGACCTTGCCTTCGAATCCCGTGCGCGGAACCGGGACTCCCCAGGCCAGATCCCGGGTGATGCAACGGTCCCTGAGTTCCGAATTGAGCCAGCCCTTTGCAGTCGAAACGACAAAGGGGGGCCAGCCGGTCCTGCCGTCGATCCACGCGTTGAGCTGGTCGACCAGCTGCGATTGCCGCAGGAACAAATGCCGGCTGTTGCGGATCTCGAGCGACGTATCCCCGGACAGCGCGGATTGCGGGCGGATCAATTCTGTGGGATCGAGCAGCGCGCCGCAGCCGTCGCATTGATCGCCCCTGGCCGACGCAAAGCCGCAATGCGGACAGGTCCCGAGGACATAGCGGTCGGGAAGGAAGCGGCGGTCGCGCGGCGACCAGATCTGTGCGAGGTCGCGCTCGTCGATCAGATTTGCCGCATTCAGCTTGCGATAGAAGTGCTGCGTCAGGGCGCGATTTTGCGCCGACGAGGTTCGTCCGAAATGGTCGAACGACAGCGAAAACCGCCGATAGATGTCGGCCTGCCGTTCATGCTGCGCGTCGCAGAAGGTGCGCACCTCCTGCGAAAGCCGGGCCGCGCCGAGTTCGGCCGGCGTGCCGTGTTCGTCGGTCGCGCAGATAAACAGCACCTCACAGCCGGTCTGCCGCCGAAAGCGCGCATGGACGTCCGCGGGCAGCAGCGAGCCGGCGAGATTGCCGAGGTGTTTGACGCCGTTCACATAGGGAAGGGCGCTGGTGATGAGGATCCTGGTCATGGCAGCGGTCTTTCGCGTCAGAAGAGAGGCCGAACCCACGACACATCAAAAAGCCCTCCCGCGAGATCGGAAGGGCCTGGATTCGGCTCATGCCTGGTGCGAAAAAGCGCGCACTATCCCTTCCGGTCTCTCTCCTTGCGGTCGGGCCGGGGCATTCGCGTCAGGGATTGCGAACAAGCGAAAGTCACTGCAAATTTCTCCTTGGCGATCACGATAGCATATCGGGCGCGGGACGCCAGCGGATCGGACTACATCATCGGAGCAACGGCAGGAGCGCACATGGCGATCGAGGACGACGACAAGCCCAGAAAGAAAGTCAGCCATGAGATCGGTCAGGACCTGTCGCTGCTGTCGGTCGAGGAACTGACCGAGCGCGTGGCGCTCCTGGCCTCCGAAATCGAACGCCTGCAGGCGGCAATCGCGCGGAAACGCGCGTCAAAGGACGCGGCCAGCAGCTTCTTCAAGTCGTAAGGGATCGGCGTGCCCGGACGCGCTGCGGCGTTCTCCCGGAATTTGTCATTAAGATGAGCGCCGGATCAGTACTGCACCGTTATTCGCGCCATGCGGCGTCCGCGCCTCGGCCATTGGCCGATATGGCAAATAAAGCCTGAAGTTGGCCGGTCGTTTACGATCGATTAAGCTTTCGGGTTTATGACTAAAATCGTCCTGGTTTGGACACCGAGTGGCTCCTGTCCACTCTGTTTGACGCCTCCCTGTTATCAACTTCAAAGCCGCCGGCAACGGCGGCTCTTTTTTTGCGCTGCCCGGATTCGGCCCCAGGCGTCACAAATCGGTGGCTTGCATCGCTGCGATCGACCGGGTTTGGCCCACCGCCCGGAAACCATAAATCGCCTTGCTGCTGGACTCTGGTCCGTGACCGCGCAATGATTTGTTTATCATATAAGCCGGCCCAGAGCCGGTGGGGTGCGAGTGAGAGGCGTTAACCATGTCGGACCGTCTGCAGGGAGATGGGGCCCTGGTTCAGTTTAGCGAACGTCTCACCAATTCGGCGGCGTTCGGCAATTTGTTCCGTGAAGGCATGGATCTGGTCGAGGAGACCGCCGCCTATCTTGACGGACTCGGTCGTGCCGAGGCCAAGGCGCTCGACCGCGCCGCCAGCCTCACCTATGCCACCGAAAGCATGCGGCTCACCACCCGCCTGATGCAGCTGGCGTCCTGGCTGCTGCTCCATCGCGCGGTCAAGGAAGGCGAGATGACGCTGACCCAGGCCAATCGCGAAAAGTCCAAGGTCAAGCTCAGTGCGGCCGATCCCGGCCCGCCCGACCTGATCGGAAAACTGCCGCAGCAACTGCAGGATCTGATCACGCGCTCGATGAACCTGCAGACGCGCGTCCGGCGTCTCGATACGACCATCCACACGCCACCGGCCGAGCGCGCGGCGATCGGCAATCCGCTGGTGCCGCAGCTCAACCGGCTGAAGGCCGCGTTCGAGCAATAGCGAAGGGCAGGCTAGTACTGCACGTTCTCGAGCGACGGAAGCTTCGGGACGAAACCTTCGACGTAGGCCTTGCACGGCAGCCGCCACGTCTCGGGCATCGGAACGCTGCGGTTCGATGTCTCGGTGTTGTTGCCTAGCCGCGTTGCGACATTTTCGAGCCTGGCGACCGTGCCCTTGAGATTAGGGTCATTGCTGTCGACCTGGGCGGCGATGCTTGCCCGCGTGCGCGCGATGTTCTCGCTGTTCTCCTTGTAAGCCCAGGGCGCGACGACCGCCAACAGACTGAGCAGATTTGCCCGGCCGTTTACGCCGCTCGGAGACTTCATGAGGTTCGGATCGTTGAGGTGGGCGAGCGGAACGCAAATCGTGGTGTTGTCGATGACGTTGCCCAGGATCAACAGCGAATTGGCGCGGATGTCCGGAGAATCGCTGCGCGCGCCCCAGGACAGCACGGATATGGCGTCGACATCATCGAGGTCGCGGAATTTCTTGATGAAGGCATTCATTTCCGCAACTTTCTTGGGATCGTTGGGGTCGGAAAACTTCAGGATGATGCTTCGGAATGCGCCGGTCAGGCTGAGCATTTTCGAGCGGGTCTCCGGCGTCATCGGTTGCGGGCCGACCTCACCCTTGAGGCTCCGCAGAACCTTGATCAGGCACGGAAGCGCGGCGTTCCAGTCCGCCAGCAGCGATTCGGAAACCACCGGCACGGTGGCGGCAGAATCGGCGGTCACGGCTGCGGCATAGATGGCGCAATAGTCGGCGTTTTGCGCGCGCACTGGTGTGCCCGGCCGAAGGCCGGACACCGCAACCAGGCAGACGGCAACGAAAATCGGGGTGCGGTGCGTCATTGTGCTTCCAGTATCGGTGCCACGCTTGGCGTCGGAGGGGTCCTGCCTTCGGCCACCGGCAGCTCCTGGACGGCGGTGGCGCTCAGCGCCTTCGCGTCGGATGATTTCGCCGAGATGTAGATCAAATTGCGGCTGACGGGAAAGCTGAAGCCGGCGTTGCCCCGATCGATGTTCTGCTCGGAAATCTCGATATTCACCGTCTCTTCGATGAGGGATTTCAACCCGGCCTTGGGGGCGACGGGATCCGCCAGCAGACTGTAGGAGACCGGTTTGCTGCCATCCTGTCCGTTGCTGTAGGGCACAAACACCTCGAAGCCCTTGCCGCGCCGCGCCGACGGGATCGCTATTCCGTCGATCTCGAACCGCCCCCAGTAATTGGAGAGGTCGGTGCTGCCGTCCCCCTTGGGTTGCACCCGGACCACCAGATATTTTGTCTCGATATCGAAGGTGCTGTGGATCTGCGGCGCGTATTTCATCATGCCAAAGGCGATGACGAGCGCTAACACGCCGGCGCCGCCGGCAATCGCGATGTTGTATTTTGCCGTCGCCGCATCCGATTCCAGTTTGCCCATTCCCTGCGTCCCCGTTCCGAACAACAGGATCGCCGTTCCCAGCACCACCAGCACGAAGCTGAATGAAGTATGGACGATTCCCAGGCCGTTTCTCGCGATAATCAGCAGCACCATGCCGAGCAGGATGAAGAAGATGCCGCTGGAGAAGAACTGCGGAATAAAGCTCCAATCGAAGCCCGATCGCGCCGCGGCGGCGGGCGGCTGGTCCGACAGTCGCTTCAGTTCGGCGGCCATTTCGTCCTTGAGTGATTGGAGCGCTGAACGGACTTCGGCGGCTGACATTGCGTCGGGGGGAGGCGCGGCAGAGTTTTGCTGCTCGGTCATCGGAAGAACCCGCAATACGATTGGGCCGTTCGGCCAAAACAGAAGTCGAGTAAGACGGTCATGACGACGTGAATATTGGCGCCGTACAACCCAAGCGTAACGGCGCAGAGCCAAATACACAACGTTCAAAGCGACGCAGCGCCGTAGTGGCGAACGAAACACCGACGACGCAAGGCGCGGGCGCTATCTCGTTTTCGCCGGCGGCATTTGCGATGGCGCCGCGGCGCGGCTGGCTGAGTGTGACAGCTCATCGAGGAAGGCACGCGTTCGCGCGGTGGCGCCCGGGCCAGGATGGAAACGGACGGTCTCTGCGCTGACATCGCCTTCGACGCCGCTTAATCGGACCGATGCGACAGGTCGGCCTTTCGCATCGGTCACAAGCACCGGCGGTTTGTCCGCCGACGCCCATTTGTCGCCCCATTGCATCAGCGCGACCATCGCCGGCAGCAGCGCGCGGCCGCGCTCCGTGAGCTGATAGACCGGGCGCTTGTCCGGCCCGCTTCGCGCCAGGATGCCGTTCGCGGTCAAATGATCCAGCCGCGCTGCGAGAATGTTTTTCGCGATTCCGAGACTAGTCTGGAAGTCGCCGAAGCGGCGAACGCCGAGGAACGCGTCGCGAACGATCAGCAGCGTCCACCAGTCACCCACGATGTCGAGCGCGCGGGCCAGCGAACAGTTCAGTTCCGAGAGATCCGTCTTGCCGGGCATGGTTGCAAAGTGAAACCTTCTGACGTAAGGTTTCACTTTGCAACTAAATCGATGCGCGGGGCAACAGGAGTTGGACATGACCGATTCAGCGACGCTCGATCTGCGCGAGATGGGGTCAAGGGAAGCCGCGGCTTCGAATTTGCGGGCGGGTGGCGCCGCGGTGGCGTTGGGATCGCTCGGCGTCACCATAACCAGCGCACTGTATGCGCTTTCACCGCCCGCCGCCGCCCTGCCGGCGCAGCCCTTCGATCAGATATCGGCGCTGGCCGGTGCCATCGCCGGCGCCCGCACCATGTTTGCGGCAGGAACGGTCGGCATTTTTTCGGATCTCGTGTTGGGGGTTGGGGCACTCCTGATTGCGCTTGAACTGGCCCGGCGCGAACGCGCTCTCGCGGCCGCCGGCTGGATCTTGATCCTGCTGAGTGCTGCCGTGTTCACATTCGTCGATGCGATCGTGGGGTATGTGTTGGGCCCCGTTGCCGCGATGACGGATGGCGCCGGCGCCTTTGCCGCGTTCAAACATCTGTTCGATGTGCTGTTTCTGCTGGGAACGGCGGCGTTCGGCGTGGGCGCCGTGGTGGCGCTGACTGACGATTTGCAGTCGGCGACGCCGATCGCGGGCAAAGCCACGGCGCCCGCAGGCGCACTGGCGGGCCTGGGCGGCACGCTGGCGGCCGGAGCCTGTTTCGCCGGCGCTCCCTTGGAACAGGGCGTCGGCATTAGCATCGGCCTCGGTTCGGCGATTTTCGCGGTGATGGGCGCGCAGATTGCACTGAAATCGCGATAGGCGAGCTCGCGAAAATCCGGAGTCCCTGTCAAAAACCAAAACGCCCCCGACAGTCAGGGGCGTTCTCGCATGTCGGCGGGCGCCATGAACGCGAAACGCGTTCACTCCTTCTTGAGGAAGCCCGAAAACTTCTTCTGGAACCGCGAGACGCGGCCACCGCGATCGAGGATCTGCTGCGAACCGCCGGTCCACGCCGGATGCGACTTGGGGTCGATGTCGAGGTTCAATTTGTCGCCAGCCTTGCCCCAGGTCGAGCGGGTCTGGTACTCGGTGCCGTCGGTCATCACGACCGTAATCATATGATAGTTCGGATGAATTTCGGCTTTCATGGCATATCCTCGGCGCGGCCGCGCGGTCTCGAAATGACTGACGTGTGACGGATTTGGGCCGCTCTATATCGCAGCAGGTCAGGCAAAACAAGCCGCCAGTACCGCCGATCTATAGTTCGCGAGCAAACTTCGGAAAGTGGGTACCAGGTTCTTGGTATCTCGCCGGATTTGCCAGCGTCGGCGGCCGGGCCTATCTGAGGGCAGCAAACAGATTGGTCGGGACTCCATGACTGCAGTTGAACGGCTCGAAGATCAGCAGGTCGCCGTCACGACCCCGGCGGGCGACGTGCAAACCGTGCAGCCGTCGCTCACCGAAGCACCCAAGGAGCGCGCGCGGCTGCGGCCGCTGCTCGCGCTTGCGCCCTATGTCGCGCGCTATCGCGGCCGAGCCGCGCTGGCGCTGGTGTCGCTGACGATCGCCGCGCTGACCACGTTACTGGTTCCGGTCGCGGTGCGGCGGATGATCGACTTCGGCTTCACGCCGGAGGGGATCCAGCTGATCAACAGCTATTTCAGCGTCATGATCGCGGTGGTCGCGGTATTGGCGCTTGCCAGCGCGTCGCGCTACTACCTCGTCATGACCATCGGCGAGCGCATCGTCGCCGATCTGCGCCGCGACGTGTTCGGCCATCTGATCTCGTTGTCGCCCGCGTTCTTCGATTCCGCGCGCTCTGGCGAACTGATCTCGCGGCTGACCGCCGACACCACCCAGATCAAGTCCGCGGTCGGTGCCTCGGTCTCGATCGCGTTGCGCAATTTGATGCTGTTCTTCGGCGCGGCCGCGATGATGGTGATCACGAGCCCGCGACTGTCCGGTTTCGTGCTGCTTGCCATACCCTTGATCGTGCTGCCGCTAGTGGCGTTCGGCCGCTGGGTGCGGCGGCTGTCGCGCAATGCCCAGGACACGCTGGCGGAGGCCTCGGCCTATGCCTCGGAGCTGGTCGGGGCGATCCGGACCGTGCAGGCCTATACCGGCGAGGGGCTGGCGCAAGCCCGCTTCGGCAGCGAGGTCGAGCAGGCCTATGAGGCGGCCCGCACCTCGACCCAGGCGCGCGCGGTTCTGACCGCGGTCATCATTTTCATCGTCTTCACCAGCGTGGTTGCGATCCTCTGGGTCGGCTCGCACGATGTGCTGACCGGAACGATCACGCCGGGCCGGCTCGGCCAGTTCGTGCTCTATGCGGCCTTCGCGGCAGCTGGCCTCGGCCAGCTCAGCGAGGTCTGGGGCGAAGTCTCGGCGGCGTCAGGCGCGGCGGAACGGCTGTTCGAGATCCTGCGCGTCAGGCCCGAAATCACGGCGCCGGCCGCACCGCGTGCGCTGCCGGCCCCGCCGCGCGGCGACGTCAGCTTCGAGAACGTCCGTTTCGCCTATCCGATGCGCCCCGACGTCGCGGCGGTCGATCAGGTGTCGTTTGCGGTCAAGGCCGGGGAGAAGGTCGCGATCGTCGGCCCCTCAGGCGCCGGAAAAAGCACCCTGTTTCACCTCCTGCTGCGGTTCTACGATGCGACCTCCGGCACGATTTCGGTCGATGGCGTGCCGGTGAAGGCCGCCGATCCGAACGAGGTGCGCGCGCGCATCGCGCTGGTGCCGCAGGACTCCGTGGTATTCGCCACCAGCGCGCGCGAAAACATCCGGTTCGGCCGGCCCGATGCAAGTGATGCCGACGTCGAGCGTGCCGCCGAGCTCGCCCATGCCACCGAATTCATCCGCCGTCTGCCGTATGGCTTCGACGCCCAGCTCGGCGAGCGCGGCGTGACCTTGTCGGGCGGCCAGCGCCAGCGCATCGCGATCGCGCGCGCGATCCTGCGCGACGCGCCGCTGTTGTTGCTCGACGAGGCGACCTCGTCCCTGGATGCCGAAAGCGAGACCCTGGTGCAAACGGCGCTGGAAGAATTGATGCGCCACCGCACCACGCTGGTGATCGCGCACCGGCTCGCCACCGTCTTGTCCTGCGACCGCATCCTGGTGCTTGAGCATGGCAAGATCGTCGAGCAGGGCACCCACGCCTCGCTGGTCGCCGCCAACGGGCTTTATGCGCGGCTGGCGCGGCTGCAGTTCGAGGGGGCGTGACGAAGCGCGGGAACCTAACCGTCGTTCGGCTGTTGCAACGAACATCAACAGCAGGAGACAGAGATGCCGTTTCGCCGTGGCGGTTTTGCGCTGACGCCCCCGACATTCGTGGTGTTTTTCATATCGCTGGCATTGGCGGTTGTCGCCATGCTGGTGCACTACGCCCATGTCTCGGTCCCGATCATCAGCGCCTCGCGGGTGTTTGACGTATTGGCGATCGCCTATGTCGTTCTGACCGCCGGCGTGCTGCTCCGCGGCATTTAGAACGGTCCTCTATCCGGCCCAACTCATCTTGAGGACCGATCGTCCCGAGGTCGGATTGACGTCCTCGCCCGTATGCACGAACCCGTTGCGCGCGTAGAAGCGGATGGCGCGCGCATTGTCCTCGTTGACCAACAGCGTGATCCCTGTGGGCGAGATCCGCTTGGCCTCGTCGACCAGCATGCCGGCGAGCGGCGAGCCCCAATGCTCGGTTGCGACCACCAGCTGATCGAGATAGCCGCTCGCATCGATGGTGACGAAACCCGCAAGCTCGCCTGCCTGTTCGGCCACGATGATCGAGGCCCTCGCGACCAGCTCGTTGCGCCAGCGCGCGCGCCACCATGGCACGCGTGCGGCGAAATCGATCGACGGATAGGCCTGCTGCCAGGTGTCCCGCCACAGCTCGATCGCGGCGTCTTCGTCTTCGCCGCGATAGGGACGAAGATGAAACGGAGCCGTCATCAGCAGGAGGCGGCGTCATTCCGGGGCGCGCAAAGCGCGAACCCGGAATCTCGAGATTCCGGGTCTGCGCAAGCTCGGCCATAACGACATGGTCCGGACCTCATCACCTACCGTTCCGTCAGCTTCAGCTCGATACGGCGGTTGCGGCGGTAGGCGTCCTCGGTCTGGGCGGTATCGAGCGGCTGGAACTCGGCGAAGCCGGCCGCCACCAGCCGCTGCGCCGGCACACCGAGCGAGATCAGGTATTGCACCACCGAGATTGCACGGGCCGACGACAGCTCCCAGTTCGACTTGAAGATCGGACTGTTGACGATGGGCCGCACATCGGTGTGGCCGTCGACCCGCAGCACCCAGGCGATCTCGCCCGGAATCTGCTTGTCGAGTTCGGTCAAGGCGCTGGCAACCTTGTCGAGCTCGGCGCGGCCCTCGGGGAGCAGCACCGCCTGCCCGGTGTCGAAGAACACCTCGGACTGGAACACGAAGCGGTCGCCGACGATGCGGATGTCCGGCCGGTTGCCGAGAATGGCGCGCAGGCGCCCGAAGAATTCCGAGCGGTAGCGGGACAATTCCTGCACGCGCTGCGCCAGCGCGACGTTGAGGCGCTGGCCGAGATCGGCGATTCGGCCTTGCGATTCCTTGTCGCGCTTTTCCGAGGCATCGAGGGCGTCTTCTAGCGCCGCGAGCTGACGGCGCAGCGCGCTGATCTGCTGGTTCAGCACCTCGATCTGCGCCAGCGCCCGGGCCGACACCTGTTTCTCCGATTCCAGCGCCCGGTTGAGTTCGGTGGTGCGCCCGGCGGCGTCGTTGCCGGCGCCGGCCAGTCCCTCATAGAGGCCCTTGACGCGGTCGCGTTCGGCTTCGGCGGAGGCAAGGCCAGCGCGCAATTGCGCGACCTGGTCGTCGAGACTGAGTCTGCCGAGCTTCTCCAGCGACAGCATTTCGCTCAGTTGCGCGATCTTGGCATTGAGCTGCTCCAGCGCCTTGTCCTTGCCGGTGACTTCCTGCGACAGGAAGAACTGCACCACCAGAAACACCGTCAGCAGGAAGACGATCGACAGCACCAGGGTCGACAGCGCGTCAACGAAACCGGGCCAGTAGTTGAAGCCGGATTCGTTGCGGCGAGCGCGGGCAAGGGCCATTTCGGATTCTCTGGCTTTTCGGTTGACGCAGTGTCTTGGAGCTAAGGCGGCGTGTGACAGACCGCCTCGATATTGTGACCATCGGGATCAAGCACGAAGGCGCCATAATAGCTCGCATGGTAGTGCGGACGCAGTCCCGGTGGTCCGTTATCCGCGCCCCCGGCCGCAATGGCCTCATCATGAAAGCGGTCGACGGTTGCCCGATCCGGTGCCGTAAACGCAACGTGAGCGCCGGTCTGCGGGGTGTCTTTCCATCCGATCCAGAAGAAGGCCTTCGGACTGACGCCATAGCCTGCGAACCGGTCGCCTTCGCCATACAAGCGCGTGATGCCTAATGGACGTAGCGCGCGATCATAGAATGTCTTCGACCGCTCGACATCACTGACGCCTATGGTGACGTGGTCCAGCATATTCATGTTGCCGTCAACTCTTCTCCGGCTGCCGCGCGATGCGCTCGAGCAGCCGCTTGATTTCGCGGTTCTGTTCGCCCTGGCCGTCGGCCCATTCCCGGATCATCTGCTGCTCGGTGCGCATATGGGCGACCAGTCCCTGGATCGCCTCCGCAAGGTTGGCCATGGCGGTGGTGGTGCTGCGATTGCCGCTGTCTTCCATCGCCGCACGCAGCCGTTCCATGGCGACCGACAGATCTCCGCCGGCGGCACCGGCGCTGTCGCCGGCAAATTCGCGTACCGTGGAGGCGAGCCAGTCCTCGAGGTCGGTATAAAAGCGGTTCTGCGCCTGGCTGGACTGCAGGTCGAGAAAGCCCAGGATCAGGGACCCTGCGAGGCCGAACAGCGAGGAGGAAAAGGAAATGCCCATGCCGCCGAGTGGGGCGGCGAGCCCCTCCTTCAGCGTGTCGAACAGCGCGCCGGCATCGCCGCCGACCTTGAGGCCATCGATCACCTTGCCGACCGAGCCCACGGTCTCGATCAGGCCCCAGAACGTGCCGAGCAGCCCGAGGAAGACCAACAGGCCGGTCATATAGCGGGAAATGTCGCGCGCCTCGTCGAGCCGGGTGGCGATGGAATCCAGCAGATGCCGCATCGTCTGCTGCGAGATCCGCATGCGCCCGGTGCGCTCGCCGCCCAGGATCGCCGCCATCGGCGCCAGCAGCGTGGGGTACCGAACGAGCGCGAGACCGGGATCGGCGATGCGGAAATTGTTCACCCAGGAAACCTCCGGATAGAGCCGGATCACCTGGCGGAAGGAGAGCACGATGCCGATCAGGAGCACCGCACCGATCAGCGCGTTGAGGCCCGGATTGGCGAAGAAGGCGTTGATGATCTGCTTGTAAAGCACGACCATCACCAGCGCGCACAGCACGAGGAACACGAGCATCCGCACCAAGAAGATTCGTGGCGAGGACAATTTGGTCGGGTCGATGTCGATCGCCGAGCGGGCAGAGGGGACTGCAGGCATTGCCTTTGACATCCGTTGCTGGGAACCGGTCTTCGGTCCTGAATATGGCACAGCGGTGGCGGGAAAAAAGCCGCCATCGCGACCAATTCCACCTGGCGAGGATTCGGGTGCCGGTTATTTGAGGTCTCACGACCTCAGCCGGCAAGCCCAGCCCAGCGCCTCAAGTCGAAAAGCGGCACTGGAATCATGGATTTGTCTGCGCCCGTTCCGATTTCTTTACCATGCGGGTGTTTCGCACCACCCGCCTGGAAACGGGCACCATCAAGCTTTCGGCCCACGGGCGCGCAGCAACCATGACGAGAACTTTCCGCGCAGCGTGAAACCAGGTTCCGCCTGCTGCGTATTTGGGTTCAATTCGCAAGTTCAGTCCCGAAGCTTAATTCGATATGACCGTTTTGTATCTTGGTGCCGCTGCCGCAATCGCAGCTTCGCTCTCGCTCCTGATGGCCCTGGCCTGGGTGGTGCAGCAACGCACCGGTAATTCCGGCTGGGTCGATACCATCTGGACCTTTTCCGCCGGGCTGGTCGGGGCAACAAGTGCGCTCTGGCCGAGCGCAGGGATGGCGCCGAACCCGCGGCAATGGCTGGTCGCCGTGCTGGTTGCGATCTGGTCGCTGCGGCTCGGCGCGCACATCGCCATCCGCACCTCGGCGATTTCAGACGATCCCCGCTACGCCGCCTTCGCGCGCGAGTGGGGCGCCAATGCGCCCCGCCGGATGTTCATTTTCCTGCAGAATCAAGCGTTCGGCTCGATCCCGCTGGTGTTTGCGATCTTCGTCGCGGCGCATGTTCCGAACGACGCGCTGCGCCTGCAGGATGCTCTCGGGGCCCTGATCCTGTTTGCCGGGATCGCCGGCGAGGCGCTGGCCGATGCGCAGCTCAGGCGTTTCCGCAGCTGTCCCGCCAACAGCGGAAAGATCTGCGACGCCGGGTTGTGGCGCTGGTCGCGTCATCCGAACTATTTCTTCGAGTGGCTGTGCTGGCTCGCTTATCCCGTGATCGCCGTCGCGATCGATGATCCCTTTGGCTACCCCTGGGGCTGGGCGAGCTGGCTGGCGCCCGCCTTCATGTACTACTTCCTGGTCCATGTTACCGGCATCCCCCCGCTCGAGCAGCAGATGCTGCGCTCGCGGGGCGAGCGCTATCGCGACTACCAGTTGCGCACCAGCGCCTTCTTTCCGCTGCCGCCGCGAACGGGAGCTGTGCCATGAGCGTTGTGCCCTCCATCATCGGCACCGCCGAACGCGTGCCGCTGCCGGACATCGTGGTCCGGGCCGCGATCCAACAGTTCTGCTCGCACGCGGCGACGCGGCTCGCCTCGGGCGGCGCGGCCGGCGACGCCGCGTTTGCCAGGGATACGGCGGTCCGTGCCATTGCCGCGTCCTCGGACACGGCCGATGCCCGGCATGACGAGGTCCCGGCGGCCTTCTTCGCCAAGATGCTCGGTCCGAACCGAAAATATTCCTGCGGCTTCTACGGCAGGCCAGAGGCGACGTTGCAGGAGGCCGAGGAGGAGGCCCTGCGCCGGACCGTTGCGCATGCTGATCTCGCCGACGGGCAGTCGATCCTCGAACTCGGTTGCGGCTGGGGTTCGCTGGCGCTGTGGATGGCGCGGCGCTTCCCGAGATCGGACATCGTCGTGGTCTCGAACTCGCATTTGCAGCGCGTCCATATCGAGGACGAGGCCACAAGGCGCCGGCTGCACAACCTTCACGTCATCACCGCGGACATGAACGTGTTCGACCCGCGCGGCCAATTCGACCGCATCGTTTCGGTCGAGATGTTCGAGCACATGATGAATTGGCGCGAACTGCTGACGCGGGTCCGCTCCTGGCTCGCGCCCGAGGGGCGCTTCCTCATGCACGTCTTCAATCATCGCTCCGGCTGCCATCTGTTCGATCGCGCCGATCGCGAGGACTGGTTCGCGCAGCATTTCTTCACCGGCGGGATCATGCCGAGCCATCGTCTGATCCGGCAATATGCCGATCTGTTCGAGCTCGAGCGGGAGTGGCGCTGGAGCGGCGTGCACTACCAGCGCACCGCGCTCGACTGGCTCGCCAATTTCGATGCGCGTCGCGCCGATATCGAGTCGATCCTGCGCGACGTCTATGGCGCAGATACGGGGCTGTGGATGCGGCGCTGGCGCTGGTTCCTGCTCGCAACCATCGGCCTGTTCGGCTACGCCGAGGGCCGCGAATGGGGCGTCAGCCACTACCTGATGCGGGCGGCGTCATAACGGAGGTCGCGTCATGCCCGCCAACGGGTCGGCCGCATCATCCGCATTCGCGGATGATGACAGCCGGGCGTTACACCCGCAGCGGCTTCAGGATCTTGATCAGCTCGCTGTGGACGAACTCGTTGCCGCAAACGACATGGCCTGTGGTCAGCGCATTGTCGTCGCCTGCGATGCCGGTGACGATGCCGCCGGCCTCGCGCACGATGATCTGCCCGGCCGCAATGTCCCAGGGCTGCAGGTCGCGCTCCCAATAGCCGTCGAGGCGGCCGGCGGCGACGAAGGCCATGTCGAGCGACGCCGCGCCGAAGCGGCGCAGGCCCGCCACCCTGCTCTGGATCTCGGTCAGCTCCTGCCGCGACAGCTCGAGATTGCCGCGTCCGAGATGCGGCAGGCCGCAGCCGATCACGCATTCGTCGAGCTTGCGCCGGCCGGCGACCCGCAGCCGCTGATCGTTCAGGAAGGTGCCCTTGCCACGCTCGGCGATGTAGAGTTCTTCATTGGCGGGATTGTAGATCACGCCGGCGATCATGGTGCCCTCGCGCGCCAGCGCGATCGAGATCGAAAATTGCGGAATGCCGTGCAGGAAGTTGGTGGTGCCGTCGAGCGGATCGACGATCCAGGTATGGCTCTTGTCGGCGCCCTCGCGGTGGCCGCCCTCTTCGCCGATGAAGCCGTAGCCCGGCCGCGCCTTGGCAAGATCGGTGTAGAGCATTTCCTCGGCGCGCTTGTCGGCCAGGGTCACGAAATTGGCCGGTCCCTTCAGCGACACCTGGAGATGCTCGATCTCGCCGAGATCGCGCTTGAGGCTGCGGCCGGCGCGGCGCGCGGCCTTGACCATGACATTGATGAGAGCGGAATGCAGCATGAGCCCGATCAGAGACCTGAGAGTTCGGCGCAGGATTGACGCGGGCCTGCGGGACGATCGGGACTGGGTGCCCTGCGCTCAGGCCGCCGTCAAGCTCATTTGTTGCCGAGCCATCGGCGCACGGCGTCCTCGACCTTGGTGCGGTCCTCGGTGCTGAGCTCGCCGAAAGCCGAGTCAAGCATGGGATCGCCAAGGCCCGCGGTTTTCGCGATCTGGTGCCACTTCAATCCCTCGATCTTGTCCATCGGCGCGCCCTGACCGGTGACGAGGACGCGGGCGAGGCGGTTTTGCGCGATCGGACTGTTTTGCTTGGCGGCCCTGCGCAACAGATCCACCGCGGCCGCCTCGTTCTTCGGCGTGCCGGTGCCGTTGAAAAGCGCGATGGCGTATTCGACCTCGGCATCGACATTGTCGGCAAGCGAGGCCTGCTGCAACAGCTGCGCGGCCTTCTCGGGATCCTTCGGCACGCCGGTGCCTTCCTTGTAGAAGGTCGCCAGCGCGTATTGCGCTTCCGGATTGCCGGCGTCGGCGGCGAGGCGAAGCAACTCGGCCGCGCGCTTCAGGTCCTGCGGCAGCGTCTGTCCGTCGAGATAGAGCAACGCCAGATTATAGGCCGCCTTGGGTTCGCCGAGCTTGGCGGAGGATGCCAAGAGCTTCACCGCAGCCTCGCGGTCCACGGGACCGCCGCGACCGGCAAAACGCATCATGGCCAGCGCGAACATGGCCTCGCGGTCGCCGGCGTCAGCCGCGTGCTGGTACCATTCAATCGCCTTTGCATAGTTGCGCTTGACGCCGAACGCGTTGGCGTAGAGCTCGCCGAGCATGGTCATCGCCTTGACGTCGCCGGCCTGTGCCCGCGGGGTCGCGAGATCGAACGCGGTCTTGAATTGTCCGCGCTGAAACGCCCCATAGACGAGATCGATGTTGGGATCGTCCGGCGCCGGCGTGGGCGTCGTGGCGGCGGCGGGCGAGCCCGCTGCGGGCTTGGTTTCCGCTGCGGGCGCTGCCGGCTTCTTGACCGGCGGTCTTGGTTTCGCCTTGGCGGCCTTGTCGGCTGCGGGCGGCTCCATGCCGGGCGGTGTCAGCGAGATCTGCGCGGCCGCGCCGGTCGCAAGCAGCATTGCGCCTGCCAGAATCACTATCGTACCAAGAGGCTTCATCGCTTGGGCGCTATTCCTCTCCGGCTTTGACTTTTTCGGCGATCGCGCCGCGCTGCCCGATCGCCTGCGCGATGTCGGCCAGCGCCGTGGCCGCGCCGCGCGGATCGGCCCAGATCAGATCGTCGATCAGAATGAAGTCTGCACCGGCCGCGACGAAGCTATCGACCTCCGCGCGCGAGGCCGCGTAACCGACGCAAGGCGGCTCGAACAATTCCGCCCACCATTGCAGCCGCTCGGCGATCGCCTCGACCGATGGCCGCTGACCGTGCGCGTCCGGCTCGCCGAACAGGACATAATCCGCGCCGGCTTCGCCTGCGGCCATCGACTCATGCCGCGTCGAAAGTCCACCCACACCGGCGATACGGTCGGGCTTCAGGCTCGGCATCGCCTCGGACAGCGCCGCGATGCCGGTCAGGTGCGCGCCGTCGGCGCCCGATCGCGCAACCAGCTCGACCTGGCCGTCGAGCAGCAGCGCGGCGCCGCTGGTCTGGATCGCGGGCCCGAGTGCCTTGATGCATGAGATCATGGTGCGCGGGTCGCTCGGCTTGAGCCGCAGCAGCACCGCCGCGACGTCGGCTGTGGCCAGCAGCCCGGGGAGGCTTGCAACCCAGGGCGCGGGATTGTCCACGGCAGGCGTCGCAAGGTAGAGCCGTGGCTGGGGCCGGGACGGAGCAGGCTTAGCGGCCAATCTATGCCACCCTCTTTTCCAGACTGGTTTCCCACTTGCCCGTACTTGCCAGCGCATTCATGCGGGCGCGATGGGCGAACGCCCGCTGGCCTGCGGCGACATTCTCAGCCTTGCCCGACCAGGCCTTTTGCGGCGCCGCCTGCAGCGCGCGGCCGTAGGAGAATGTCAGCTGCCACGGCAGCGGGCCCAGCCGATGCATGGCGTCGAGATGCGCGGTCGCCGCTTCATCGCTCTGTCCACCGGAGAGGAAGGCGATGCCGGGCACGGCCGCGGGCACGCACGCCTTCAACAGCCGCACGGTGTTCTCGGCGACCTCCGTGACCGACGCCTGCCTGGCGCTCTTCTTGCCCGATATCGCCATGTTGGGTTTCAGGATCATGCCTTCGAGCGCGACGCGCTGGATCCGCAGCTCCTGGAACGTCTTGTTCAGCACGCGCTGGGTCACCTCGTAGCAGCGGTCGATGTCATGGTCGCCATCCATCAGGACTTCCGGCTCGACGATAGGCACGATTTGCGCGGCCTGGCACAGTGCGGCGTAGCGCGCCAGCGCGTGGGCATTGACATGGATCGCCGTCATGGTCGGCAGCTGATTGCCGATATCGATCACCGCGCGCCATTTCGCAAAGCGCGCGCCGCGCTCGTAATATTTCCTGAGGCGCTCGGCAAGCTTGTCGAGCCCCACGGTGACCAGCTCGTTCGGGCAGCCCGGCAGCGCCTGGGTTCCTTCGTCGACCTTGATGCCGGGGATCGCGCCCGATTGTTCGATCAGCCGGATCAGCGGCGTGCCGTCCTTGGCATTCTGCCAGATGGTTTCGTCATACAGGATCACGCCGGAAATATACTTGCTCATCGCCTCCTGGGAGCGAAACAGCATTTCCCGATAATCACGGCGCGCGTCCTCGGTGGATTCGACCTTGATGGCGTCGAAGCGCTTCTTGATGGTTCCCGAGGATTCGTCGGCGGCGAGTATGCCCTTGCCAGGGGTCACCATGGCGAGCGCAACCTTGTTGAGATCGGCAAGATTCATCGAGCGTCCTCCCGGGTTCACCTGCCCTGCACACCAAAATAGACCGTTCTCGGGCAATTGCCGAGAATACATTGGTTCTAGGCGGCGAGGTCAGGAAGCCCGGCGCCGCTCAAGCGATTTTCGGGTCGAGTTCGCCCTTGGCGTAGCGTTTGGCCATCTCGGCGGTGGTCAGGACCTTCTTGAACTTGCTCGCTTGTCCCGCAGTGTTGAATTCCTCGAGGCGCTGCTTGCAGAGTTTGGTCATCGCGTCCATCGCCGGTTTCAGATACTTGCGCGGATCGAATTCCTCGGGGTGTTCGTGGAGCACTTTCCTGATCTGGCCGGTCATCGCCATCCGGTTGTCGGTGTCGATATTGATCTTGCGCACGCCGTTCTTGATGCCGCGTTGGATTTCGCCGACCGGAACGCCCCAGGTCGGCTTCATCTTGCCGCCATTGGCGTTGATGATTTCCTGCAGATCCTGCGGCACCGAAGAGGAACCGTGCATGACGAGATGCATGTTCGGCAGCTTGCGGTGGATTTCCTCGATCACGTTCATGGCGAGGATGTCGCCGTCCGGCTTGCGGGTGAACTTGTAGGCGCCGTGCGAGGTTCCCATGGCGATCGCCAGCGCGTCGACCCTGGTTTCCTTGACGAACTTCACGGCCTCGTCGGGATTGGTCAGCAACTGGTCGTGCGAGAGCTTGCCTTCGGCGCCGTGCCCGTCCTCCTTGTCGCCCATACCGGTCTCGAGCGAGCCGAGCACGCCGAGTTCGCCCTCCACCGAAATGCCGCCAAGATGCGCCATGTCGGTGACGGTCTTGGTGACGCCGACGTTGTAGGTCCAGTCGGCGGGAGTCTTGCCGTCCGCCTTCAGCGAGCCGTCCATCATCACCGAGGTGAATCCGGCCTGGATCGCGGTCATGCAGGTGTCGGGCCCGTTGCCGTGGTCGAGATGCACGCAGACCGGAATCTGCGGGTGGATTTCGGTGACCGCATCCATCATGTGCTTGAGCATGACGTCGTTGGCGTAGGACCGCGCGCCGCGCGAGGCCTGGATGATGACCGGCGCGTCGAGCGAGGAGGCGGCCTCCATGATGGCGAGCGCCTGCTCCATGTTGTTGATGTTGAAGGCCGGCACGCCGTAATCGTGCTCCGCCGCGTGGTCGAGCAATTGACGCAACGTGATCCGAGCCATCGGTCCTGTTCTCCTGTTGGGGCGCGCTGCCGCCCGATATTACCGTATCTTCAAAACCTCGACACCCGGCAGCGGTTTGCCTTCCATCCATTCAAGAAATGCGCCGCCGGCGGTGGACACATAGGTGAAATCGCCGGCGACCCCGGCCTGGTTCAATGCCGCGACCGTATCGCCGCCGCCGGCGACGGAAATCAGTTTTTTCTTCCGGGTCCGCTCGGCGGCGTGCCTGGCGGCAACCACGGTGCCGCGGTCGAACGGCGTCATCTCGAAGGCCCCCAACGGGCCGTTCCAGACCAGGGTCGCGGCGTCGTCGATCGCGGCGAGAATCCGCGCGGTCGACTGCGGGCCGACGTCGAGGATCATGCCGTCGGCGGGAATTGCATCCAGACCATAGGAGAACGACGGCGAATTGGCCGCGAAATGAAACGCCACGGTGGCGTCGACGGGAAGGATGATGGCGCAATTGGCGGCTTCCGCCTTCTTCAAGATCCGCAAGGCGGTCGGCGCCAGCTCCCGCTCGGCCAGCGATTTGCCGACGGCGAACCCTTGCGCATGCAGGAAGGTATTGGCCATGCCGCCGCCGATCACCAGCGCATCGACCTTGGTGACGAGGTTTTCCAACAGATCGATCTTGGTGGAAACCTTGGCGCCGCCGATGATCGCGATCACCGGCCTGGTCGGCGCTTCCAGCGCCTTGCCGAGCGCGTCGAGTTCGGCCTGCATGGTGCGTCCGGCATAGGCGGGCAGCTTGTGCCCGAGACCCTCGGTCGAGGCGTGCGCCCGGTGCGCCGCGGAGAAGGCGTCGTTGACCCAGAGGTCGCCGAGCTTTGCCAATTCCGCGACGAAGGCGGGATCGTTCTTTTCCTCTTCCTTGTGGAAGCGGGTGTTTTCCAGGCAGAGGATGTCGCCGTCCTTCATCGCCGCGATTGCTTGGGCGGCGACCTCGCCGATGCACTCGTCGGCGAAGGCGACGGGCTTGTTGAGCACGACCGCGAGCGCGGCGGCAACGGGCTTCAGCGACTCCTTGGGATCGCGCCCCTTGGGCCGGCCGAAATGCGCCAGCAGGATGACCTTGCCGCCCTTGTCGGAAATTTCGGTGATGGTGGGCGCGACCCGCTCCAGGCGGGTTGCGTCGGTGACGTGGCCGTTGTCCATGGGCACGTTGAGGTCGACGCGCAGCAGCACGCGCTTACCCTTCACGTCGACGTCATCGAGGGTGCGGAATTGTTTCATCAAGGTGCTTCCCTCGTCATGCCCGCGGTGGGTCCCGCTGAAGTCATTCCGGGGCGATGCGGCAGCATCGAACCCGGAATCTCGAGATTCCGGGTTCGGTCCTTCGGACCGCCCCGGAATGACCGTAGCCGGCACAGGGCCGGCATGATGAACATCAGTTACAGCAGCTTCCCCATCGCCACGGCGGTGTCGGCCATGCGGTTGGAAAAACCCCACTCATTGTCGTACCACGACATCACCCGCACCAGGGTGCCGTTCATGACCTTGGTCTGGTCCATGTGGAAGGTCGACGAATGCGGATCGTGGTTGAAGTCGATTGAGACGTTGGGGGCGGTGGTGTAGCCCAGCACGCCCTTCAGCTCCTGCTCGCTGGCGCGCTTCATCGCCGCGTTGATTTCCTTCGGATCGGTGGCACGCTTGGCGACGATCTTGAGATCGATCACGGAGACGTTCGGCGTCGGCACCCGGATCGCGACGCCGTCGAGCTTGCCCTTGAGCTCCGGCAGCACCAGGCCGATCGCCTTCGCCGCTCCGGTCGAGGTCGGGATCATCGACATCGCCGCAGCCCGGCCGCGATAGAGGTCCTTGTGCAGGGTGTCGAGCGTCGGCTGGTCGCCGGTATAGGCGTGGATCGTGGTCATGAAGCCGGTCTCGATGCCGACGGTGTCGTTCAGGATCTTGGCCACCGGCGCCAGGCAGTTGGTGGTGCAGGAGCCGTTGGAGACGACGATGTGATCCTTGGTCAGCTTGTCGTGGTTGACGCCGTAGACGATGGTGGCATCCGCGCCATCGGCCGGCGCCGAGACCAGCACGCGCTTGGCGCCTGCGGTCAGATGCGCAGCCGCCTTGTCCCGGGCGTTGAAGATGCCGGTACATTCGAGTGCGATGTCGACGCCCAGCTCCTTCCAGGGCAGCTTGGACGGATCGCGCTCGGCCGACACCTTGATCCTGCCGTTGCCGAGGCTGATCGAGTCGCCGTCGACGGTGACCGTGCCGGGGAAGCGGCCGTGCACCGAATCGAAGCGCAGCAGGTGGGCATTGGTTTCGACCGGACCGAGGTCGTTGATGCCGACCACCTCGATATCGGTGCGGCCGGATTCCGCGATAGCACGCAGGATGTTGCGGCCGATGCGGCCAAACCCGTTGATTGCGACCCGGACTGCCATCTGTGTCTCCTTCAATGAAGGTTATGCTCCCCGCGGGAGGCAAATCACCCACGAAGATCTTACGGCGGACGCCCGGTTCGGCCGGGCGGGAACGGAAAATATGATTCTCTGGTAGACCTTTTTCCCGCGAATCTCAACCGTCTACGCGTTCGCCGACGATTCGCCGGCCGGGTCCGGGCGCGTCAGCGGCTTCTGCCAAAAGGAGGTATTTTGAAGCTCGGCGCCCTCGGTTTGGGCTCCCAACAGGGGCGGAACCCGGCGAGATGGTATTGGTCGCGTCAGGTCAGAGAGTCTTCAAGTATTCGAGAAGCGCCTTCTTCTCCTGGTCGCTCAGGCTCGTGCCGAACTCGTGACCGCATCGGCTGTTTCCTGAATTGAGCTCATTGCAATCGGTGACGGAACGAGGTGCAGCTGACCCGTCTTGAGTGGCAGCAAGACCCACATTTTCGATGTCGTATTTCGTACCAAGACTGAATTGTGACGTGCGCTGTGCTGACGGCTTGAGCAACTCGGCCAGTGTCGGCACTGAGCCGTTGTGCAAATAGGGTGCTGCGGCCCAGATGCCCTGCAAGACGCGCGCCTCATAGGCGCCTCGGTGCAGCGTGCGGGCGAGAAGCGTGCCGCTTTCGATCGTCAGACTCTCCGGCTGTCCGGCCGGTTGCGGGCTGTCAGGCATCTTGAGCGCCTTTGCCAGATCCTGCAGTGCCGGCGCCAGTTGCGGCTGGGACTCCGGCGTGGCGGAAGATCCTGATGCGGACGCCGGCGCCGTTGGCGCGCTGGGGACGCCACCGAGATCACTGCCATGATCGCCGAGAAGCGTATGTTGTGCGATCGAACCGGCGACCGCGATGAACATCATGTGGACGCCAAAGTCTTCCTCCTGGAGCTTCCTGGCAATGCCGGGAATGGCGGCGCCCGCCAGCACGCCGGTCTTGACCTTCCAGCCGAGCTCATCGAACTGACGCGTGTCAGTGCCGACGTTCTGGACCGGCGTGGCCCACGTCCTGTCGAACAAGGAGCGGAATGCGCCGTCCCTGATCCCGTGGCACTGACCACATTCCTTCGCAAAGATCTTCTCACCGTCGGCGCGTAGCGTCGGGTTGATTTTCTCCGGCCACGGCCATCTCGGTGGACCCATCCGCCTGACCAGCGCTTCAAGCTGGTTCAATCCATCGAAATTGATGGAGTTGTTGTGGAGATAGTTGAAGAGGGGTCCCAGCCGCGTTGGCGCGAAATCGGCGAATGCCAGGGCCTGTCCGGTATTTCGGGACAACGCGAAAAGGTCGTTTCCGTTCATGACGAAACCGCCCCAGTCGGTCAGGTCCTGCACGGGCGAATTCCACAGGAAAGGATATCGCACAGGGGCGTCGGCAATCTTCATGTTTTCGCGAATCAAGAGATCGGGCGGTGGCCCGACATCGAGGCCCGACAGGCGGTTGAAGATGATCCCGACCGCGTCCAGGCGTCCAAGCCCCCAGCCAGCCGGCGGCAATGTCCCAACCGTCCACGCATGAAACCGCCGGTACCATGCATCAACCCTCAGACGCAGGGCTGCAACGTCGCCGGCCGCGGGCGCGGCGGACTGGAGAACGGCGGCGGCGAAGGGCGCAAAGGACGCATCGCTGGCGGTGACGTCCCCGACCGCCTTGTCCAGGTCGCTCAGGAAGGCCTGGAAATCGGTCAGAGCCGGACCGCCATCGACCCGGTACATCGTGCCGTCAACCTCAAGCTGGCGCGTATGACATGCGGAGCAAGTGACGCCGACGGTCTGGAATCCTCTTGGGCCAGTAGCGTGGAAGCCTATGGGGAGGCCGGCCACACCGTCTGGATTCGGCAGAAAGCCGTATCGGGACAAATTGTCCGACAGGAACGGTTGTCCGTCCCTGCCTTTCAACGCCTGCAACCAAACCAGGTTAATCAGGCGCGCGCCTTGATCGCGCGTGTAGAAATCCGCCCTTGTGGCCGCTGTCCAGCGTGGACCCTGCTCGACATAGATGGGATCACCAGGAGCGGCCTCAATTCTCGAACCTGCCGCTACGAACACCGCAAAGCAAATGAGGAAAGCGACGGGACGCATCGCATGACCCTCCATGAACTAATGTCTCGCCGACTATTTCTTCGAAACCGAAATCCGCGTCGCTGCGGAGATATGCTGCGCTCGCTGGACACGAGCTCATAGAAATGAGCGAAACAAACTGAACACAAGTCGGGGCGGCTGGCGCGGTAACGATGGGACTCGTCAGGAACAGCCACCGCTTAATTGCAAGTTTTACTTGGTGATGCATTCCCGTCAAGATGGCGGCTCGGAGCCGGAGCCCACCTGGATTGCAAGCGGTGTTCGTTGAAGCGCGCGACCAGAGAGAGGCGGTGATTTCGGCCGACGACCTCGGTATCAGCGCGAGGTCGTCGGCCGAAACGTTAAGCTGATGTCCTTGCCGCCGCGACCAGCGCCAGCAGATCTGCGCCGTAATGTTCGAGCTTCTTGTCGCCGATGCCGGGAATGTTGCGAAGTTGTGCTGATGTCGTCGGACGTGCCGTCGCGATGCCGTCGATGGTGGTGTCGTGCAGCACCACATAGGCAGGCACGCCGCGCGTGCGCGCGACGTCCGAGCGCCACGCCCGCAAGTTCGCGAGCAGGGTTGCATCGCCTGACACGCCCGGCCCGGCGGGCCGCGGAACAAGATCGCCACGCCTTGATCTGGTGCGGCTGGCGCGACTGGCGGAGGTCGCCGTCTGCTCGCGCAGCATGACCGCGGTCTCGCCTTTCAAGACGCCGCGCGCCGTCTCCGTGAGCTTCAGCGCGCCGAAGGCTTCGCTGTCGGGCGCAAGATGGCCCATCGCCACCAGCTGGCGCAGCGCGGCGCGCCACTGCTTCTCGTTGAGCTCGCGGCCGACGCCGAACACGGACAGTTTGTCATGTCCGAACTGCTTGACGCGGTCGGTCATGCGTCCGACCAGGACATCGATCAGGTGCATCGCCCCGAAACGCTGGCCTGTGCGATAGGCGCAGGACAACAGTTTTTGTGCGATCACCTTGCCGTCACGGACGCGCGGCGGCGACAGGCAGTTGTCGCAATTGCCGCATTTGGCTGACGTCGGCGTCTCGCCGAAATAGCCGAGCAGGCGGGTCCGCCGGCAGTCGGCCGTCTCGGCCAGCCCGACCAGCGCGTCGAGCTTGCGGATCGACACCCGCTTGAACGCGTCGGCGCCGGTCGACTCGTCGATCATCCGGCGCTGCTGCACGATGTCGGACAGCCCATACGCCATCCAGGCGGTCGAAGGCTTGCCGTCGCGGCCGGCGCGCCCGGTCTCCTGGTAATACGCCTCGATGCTTTTCGGCAGATCGAGGTGCGCGACGAAGCGTACATCGGGCTTGTCGATGCCCATGCCGAACGCCACAGTGGCGACGATCACGATGCCGTCCTCGTTGATGAAGCGATCCTGATTGCGGCCGCGCGTGTTGGCGTCGAGCCCGGCGTGATAGGGCAGCGCCGCGATGCCGGCCCTGGTCAGCGCGGCTGCCGTGTCCTCGACCTTGGCGCGCGACAGGCAGTAGACGATGCCGGCGCTGCCTTCATGGCGGTCTCTGATGAAGGCCTGGAGCTGGGCCGGCGCGTTCTGCTTGTCGACGATTTCATAGCGGATATTGGGACGGTCGAAACTGGCGACGAACTGCGGTGCAGCCGCAAGCCCGAGCCGCTCGACGATCTCCCGGCGGGTGAGGGCGTCGGCGGTCGCGGTCAGCGCGATGCGCGGCACGTCGGGAAAACGCGTCGAGATGACCGACAGGCCGATATATTCCGGGCGAAAGTCATGCCCCCATTGCGACACGCAATGCGCCTCGTCGATCGCAAACAGGGCGATCCGCGCGCGCTCGAGCAGAGCGAGGCAGCGCGGGGTCACGAGCCGCTCCGGCGCGACGTAGAGCAGATCGAGATCGCCGGTTAAGAGCCGCTGCTCGATGGCGCTGGCTTCGTCCCACGACAGCGTGGAATTCAACACCGCCGCCTTGACGCCGGCCTCGAGCAGTCCCGCGACCTGGTCGCGCATCAGCGCGATCAGCGGCGAGACCACGATGCCGCAACCTTTCCGCAGCAATGACGGCAACTGGTAGCACAGCGACTTGCCGCCGCCGGTCGGCATCAGCACCAGGCAGTTGCCGCCGTCCGTCACATGCCTGACGATCGCTTCCTGCGCGCCGCGAAAGCCGGGCAGGCCGAACACCGAATTGAGTACGGCCAGCACGTCGGGAGCCGTCTCGGACGTGGTGGTGTGAACTGAGGCCTTGGCGGGGACGGGCATAGGAATCAGATGGTCCGGTCGGGGCTGGGCGGGTCAGTCTTCACGAGGCGCACGAGGATCGATGGATGGCAGCCGCACGCGTGTCAATGATTATAGGGGGTCGATTCAGGGCGATCGAGGGAAGATATCGGTGACAAAAGGCTGAAGTGCTGAATCCGGTGTTCTCCGGGAGCAGCGAATGGGGCGCGGACGATCTGGGCCCTGCCAACATCGCCACCCGCCGACACATCGCCTGCAATCTCACCCGCAGGACGTCTTACGAGGTCTTTGCAGAATCGCTGTGGCCGGCGCCGCTGACGGCGTCGGCGAATTTGCGCATGAGCCGGACCAGCTCCGCGACATCGCGTTCATCCCACGACGCGAAAACCGCGCCGCCGATCCGTTCGCGCGCCCTGTCCACAGCGTCGGTCATGGACTTGCCCTTCGGCGTTACCACGGTTTCCCGGACTCGACGATCGGCAGCCCCGGGCTGGCAACGAACGAGGCCGAGGTCTTCCAGCTTCGCGACCTGGCGGCTGACGGTGGTGTAGTCGCGCCCGACTCGGCCAGCGAGATCGACGATCCCGATCGGGCCGCGACGTTGAACGAGGACAAGCAGCGGAAACAGGGCGCGATCGAGCGGTATGCCGGCCTCTCGAATCATCATGGCGTCGCCCTGAGGGCGGTTGAAAACGCCGATGATGTCGATCAGGGCCTCGTGCAAAGCCATGACCTGGTCACGTATATGTGTATTCTGCACGCTTTTCCTTGACGGCATCGCAAGTCTCCTATTGTGTGCATATTACACATAAGGAGATGACGATGACAGATGATTTTGCGGCCGAGGTGTTGATTTGCGGCGCCGGCGCGGCTGGCCTTACGCTCGCGATTGACTTGGCGCGTCGGGGCATATCCTTCCGCCTGATCGAAAAAATGGATGCGCCTTTTGCCGGTTCGCGTGGCAAGGGCATCCAGCCGCGAACCCAGGAAATTTTCGAGGATCTCGGCTTCATCGATCGTCTGGTCGCGGTCGGCGGCGTCTATCCGCCGCAAAGAGAGTATCGCGGCGATGGCAGCTCCGTCGATTCCGATGTCATTGAGCACGGCGAGCCGACGCCAGCAGAGCCCTATCACATCCCCTTGATGGTTCCGCAATTCCTGACCGAGCGCGTGATGCGCGAGCGTCTCGTTGAGCTCGGGCACGAGCCGGAGTTCGGATGCGAGTTGGTCGGGTTGCAGCAGGACGAGGACGGCGTGACGGCACGGCTTGCCGGCAAAGCCGGTGAAGAGGCGATTCGTGTACGCTATCTGGTCGGCGCAGATGGCGGCCGAAGCTTCGTGCGCCACGCGCTCGACATCGGCTTTCCCGGCAAGACGCTGGCTGCCCGCGCCGTGGTCGCCGACATTGTCCTGACGGGCCTCGGCCGCGACGCATGGCACCGCTTCAATGAGGGTTCAATGGCGCAGCAGGTGGCGCTCTGCCCGCTCGCTGGCACCGGCCTGTTCCAGCTCCAGGCTCCGATCCCGCTCGAGGGCGACGTCGACCTCTCCGCTGAAGGGCTCTCTGCGATGATTGCCGAGCGCACCGGCCGTGGCGATATTCGCATCGAGGCGGTGTCCTGGGCGTCGGCCTACCACATGAACGCCCGGCTGGCCGATCGCTACCGCGTCGGTCGCATTTTCCTGGTCGGTGATGCCGCTCATACGCATCCCCCGACGGGCGGCCAAGGCCTCAATACCAGCGTCCAGGACTCCTATAACCTGGGCTGGAAGCTGGCGGCGGTCATGACCGGCGCTCCCGTGACTCTGCTTGACAGCTATGAGGACGAACGTCGGCCGATTGCGGCCGGCATGCTCGGCCTTGCCAGCAAGCTGCTCGATGCCGCGAAGCGCGGCGAGATGCGGCGCGGCCGTGAAGTCCAGCAGCTCGACCTTGGTTATCCGGAGTCGCCGCTCGCACTCGAACAGCCGGAACGCCGCGGTGGCCTGCTCGCGGGAGACCGCGCACCTGACGCGCCGATCCGCGGTGCCGCCGGACAGCCGGCGCGTCTGTTCGAACTGTTCCAGGGGCCGCACTGGACGCTGCTGGGGTATGACGTCGAGCGTGACGCTGTGCCACCGCGCGCAGGGCTGCGGATCCACATCCTCGGTCCGCATGGCGACATCTTCGATGAGCACGGCTATGTGCGCGATGCCTACGCTCTCACTTCCGGCGATTGGGTTCTGGTCCGTCCCGACGGTTATGTCGGCGCCATCGTCTCATCAGGCGAAATCGAGGCGCTGGAGACGTATCTGCGTAAGGCCGGCCTCAAGCCGAGAGGCATCGAACAGAGCCTGGAGCCGGCGGTGGACAGAGGCGGCCTTCTGAGCATCTGCGCGTCGCGATGAGAAGCGCTTCTGGTCCTGGCCGGCTCCGCTGAAACAAAGAGATTCTAAACCCGCTTCACGGCAGCGTTCACGACGGCTTCAGCCGTGATCCCGAACTTCTTGTAAAGCTCCTTGGCGGGCGCGCTGGCGCCAAAGCCGTGCATGCCGATAAATTCTCCGTCGGTCCCGATCAGGGCATCCCAGCCCCAGCGCACCGCGGCCTCGATCGCGATCTTGACCGGGGCATGGCCAATGATGGCCTGGCGCCGGTCGGCCGGCTGCGCCAGCAGCAGTTCGAGCGCGGGCACCGAAACCACCCGTGTCGAGATGCCGCGCTCGGCGAGTTGTTTTTGCGCGGCGACCGCAATCTCGACCTCGGAGCCGGAGGCGAACAGCGACACCTTGGCCTCGCCTGTCGCCGCGACCAGCTCATAACCGCCGTGCCGGCAGGGATTGTCGTCGGGAGCGGTGGTGCGCAATTGCGGCAGGTTCTGGCGGGTCAGCGCCAGCACGGTCGGCCCGTCGATGCGGTTGAGCGCGAGCTCCCAGCATTCCGCCACCTCGATCGCATCGCAAGGACGGAACACGCGCATATTGGGAATGGCGCGCAGCGCCGCGAGATGTTCGACCGGCTGGTGGGTCGGGCCGTCCTCGCCGAGCCCGATGGAATCGTGCGTCATCACGTAGACCACGCCGGTCCCCATCAGCGCGGCGAGCCGCATCGCGGGGCGGGCATAATCGGTGAACACCAGGAAGGTGGCGCCGTTCGGGGCGAAGCCGCCGTGCAGGAAGATACCGTTCATGGCCGCCGCCATGCCATGCTCGCGGATGCCGTAATGGATGAAGCGCCCCTTCGGGGTCTTGGCCGAGAAGTCGGTTGCCGATTTCGCCTTGTTGTTGTTGGAGCCGGTCAGGTCGGCCGAGCCCGCCACGAACTCGAACGGCATCGCGGCTGCGATGGTCTCGATCGCGGCTTCCGAGGATTTTCGGGTGGCGGCATTCAAGGGCGCGGCGAGCAACGCTTTCTTGTGCGCCTTGAGCGCCTTGGCCAGCGCCTGCGGCCGCTCATGGCGCAGGCGCCGTTCAAATTCGCTGCGCTTGCGCGGACCCAACTCGGCAAACCGCGCCTCCCATTCCTTGCGCGCCGCCGCGCCGCGGTGACCGGCCTCGCGCCAGGCCTTCAGCACGTCGTCGGGCACCGAGAACGGCTCGAGCGAGATGCCGAGCTTTTCCTTGGCGCCCTTGAGTTCGTCGGCGCCGAGCGCCTCGCCATGCGCCTTGTTGGTGCCGGCCTTGGTCGGCGCGCCATAGCCGATCGTGGTGCGGCAGGCGATCAGCGACGGCTTATTGGATTTCTGCGCCCGCGCAATCGCGGCTGCAATCGCCGCGGCATCCTGGCCGTCGATCAATTCGGCCTGCCAGCCTGCGGATTTGAACCGCTTCACCTGATCGACCGAATCGGCGAGCGAGGTCGGGCCGTCGATCGAAATGCCGTTGTCGTCGTATAGCACGATCAGCTTGTTGAGCCTCCAGTGCCCGGCCATGGCGATCGCTTCCTGCGAGACGCCTTCCATCAAATCGCCATCGGAGGCGAGTACATAGGTATGATGATCCACGATCTTCTTGCCGAATTCCGCAGCCAGCATTTTTTCCGCAAGCGCCATGCCGACGGCGGTCGCGAGGCCCTGGCCGAGCGGGCCGGTGGTGGTTTCGATCCCCTTGGTATGGAAATTTTCCGGATGGCCCGGGGTCAGCGATCCCAGCTGCCGAAAATGCTTGAGCTGCTCCAGCGTCATGTCCGGATTGCCGGTAAGATAAAGCAGCGCGTACAGCAGCATCGAACCGTGTCCGGCCGACAGCACGAAGCGGTCGCGGTCGGGCCATGCCGGCGTATCGACGTCAAATTTGAGGACTTGCGTGAACAGCACCGTGGCCATGTCGGCGGCGCCCATCGGCAGGCCGGGATGACCGGATTTCGCTTTCTCGACGGCATCCATCGCCAGCCCGCGGATGGCATTGGCCATACGAGAATGTTCGACCTGCGTCATGATGAGATTCCGTCTGAAATGAGATGCTTGTTCGCGCCAAGCTCCGCTGGCGCGCGCCGGGGAGGCCACGGGACGTTTGGGCTGGATAGCACCTCGGTTCCCCGAGTCAACGATATGAAACGCGCCTTACCCTCGAAAGTTGCTTAGTAGTGTATAGCTCAGCCACGGCGTTGCGTCGGTCACGCTTGCCACGTAAATTTGCAGTTTCATATTATTGCCGAATCCCGCGGATTTGATCGAGCGGTCCGGCTCTCGGAAGGCCTCCAGCGACCCGCATGAGCGACCATCCAGCCAAAGATATCGGCTATGCCGAGCCTGCTGCCGCCGATATCGACGCGGCGACGCGGCGCTTGATGGCGGCGCTCGACGGGCTCGAACGTGCGGTGGAGCGCCGCCGCGAGGCCGACCGCGACGAGGACGAACTGGCGACCCGGATTCAGGCCTTGGGGGCGGATCGCTCGCGGCTGGCCGACGAGCTTGACGGATCGCTGGTGAAGACCCGTCGTCTCGAACGCACCAATCGCGAGATCGCGGAACGGCTGGATGCGGCCATCGGCACCATCCGCGGGGTCCTCGGTGTCGGAGAGCAAACATGAGCCACATCAACGTCACCATCAACGGCCGGCAATATCGCATGGCCTGCGAGGAGGGGCAGGAGGTGCGGCTGTTGAAGCTCGCCGAAAGTCTGGAAGCGCGGATCCAGAGCCTGCGCGGCAAGTTCGGCGAGATCGGCGACGCCCGTCTCACCGTGATGGCCGCATTGACGGTTTGCGACGAACTGGTCGATGCCGGCCAGCGCATCAAGGGCCTCGAGGAAGAGCTTGACGGCTTGCGTGATGTGCGTGTCGCAGCCGTCGACCGCGCCCGGGAGACCCAGGCGGCCGTCGCCAATGCATTGATTGCGGCGGCCGAACGGATCGAACGGACCACCCAGGTGCTCAATCGGACCGTCGGCGGCGGCGTGGCGATCGGCTGAGCTATCTGTGCGTGAGCGCTGGCGGCGCGGCCGTATCGTTGCTACATAGCAAGCGCGAGGCTGTGTCGCGCGTCAGAAGTCATAATATCCCCGGGGCCTTATCGATCCTTTAGGGAACTGTCCCTGGCCGGGTCCGTGGATCCGGTCATATGGTGCCCACCTACTTTCGTAGGGAACTCCGGGATCGAGCACTTCAACGGCGTTGTGGCTTCGCACTTTTCGTTTTTGGACGCCAAGTTCATTATTCCCGCCGCTCCCCGTCATCCCCCCGCGAATGCGGAGCATCCGGTATGCCGCGGCTTTGCGGTTCTACCGTAAGTGCTCTGGAATACCGGATCACCCGCTTTCGCGGGTGATGACGGCGAAACGAAATGCAACGTGGCATGTCTTCTCCCCTATCAAAGTCCGAACTCCGCACCAGCGCGCTTGCGGCGCGCGATGCGTTGAGCCATGAGCAGCGCCTCACTGCTGCGCAGGCGGTCGCAGCGCGCGGGCTGCCCTTCGAGGTCGTGCCGGGCACCGTGGTCGCGGGCTACGCGCCGATCCGCAGCGAGTTCGATCCGATGCCGTTGCTGCAAAGGCTCGCCGGCGACGGGGCGAGGCTGGCCTTGCCCGTGATCGCTGGGCGCGAAAGCGCGCTTGCGTTCCGCGACTTTTGGTTTGGCGAGGTGCTGCAGCGGGGACCGCTTGGTATCCCGCAACCCGCCGCGGCGTCGGTAGAGCTCGTCCCCGATATCGTGCTGGTTCCGCTGGCCGCCTTCGACCGGGCCGGCCACCGGATCGGCTATGGCGCCGGCTATTACGACCGCACCATCGAAATGCTGCGCGGCCTCAACCGGGTGATCGCGGTCGGCATCGCTTTCGCGGTGCAGGAAATCGACGCCGTCCCGGTGCTCCCGCACGACGCGCGGCTGGATTATGTGCTAACGGAAACCGGAACCTTCGATTTCCGGAGCAAGTGACTTTGCGTATTCTTTTCGTCGGCGACGTGGTCGGCAGGGCAGGGCGCAGCGCGGTGGCGGAGCATCTGCCGGCCATGATCCGCGACTGGGCGCTCGATCTGGTCATCGTCAATGGCGAGAATGCGGCCGGCGGATTCGGCATCACGGAGGCGATCTATCAGGAACTGCTCGATGCCGGCGCCGACGCCGTCACGCTGGGCAACCATGCCTGGGATCAGCGCGATGCGCTGGTGTTCATCGAACGCGCGCCGAAGCTGGTGCGGCCGGCGAATTTCCCGAAGGGCACCCCAGGTCGCGGCGCAGCCCTGGTCGACACCAAGAACGGCAAGCGCGCGCTCGTCGTCAACGCCATGGGTCGGGTCTTCATGACGCCGTTCGACGATCCCTTTGCCGCGCTCGGCCGCGAACTCGAAGCCTGTCCGCTGCGCCAGGCGGCGGACGCGATCGTGATCGATTTTCATTGCGAAGCGACCAGTGAGAAGCAGGCGATAGGCTTTTTCTGTGATGGCCGGGCGAGTCTCGTCGTCGGCACCCATACCCACGTGCCGACCGCCGATCACCAGATCCTGTCGGCCGGCACCGCCTATATGACCGACGCCGGCATGACCGGCGACTATGACTCGATCATCGGCATGCAGAAGGAAGAACCGATGCGGCGGTTCACCTCGGGGATTCCGTCCGGCCGGTTCGAGCCGGCAGGCGGCCTTGCAACCCTCAGTGGCGTCGCGGTCGAGACCGACGATGCGACCGGACTTGCCTTGCGGATCGCCCCGGTCCGGGTCGGCGGCCGGCTGGAGCCGGCGCGGCCGGGGTTCTGGAACGGCGGGTGCGTCAGCTAGAATCCGAAGAATTTCTCGCGCAGCGCGTCCTCGTATTTCTCTTTGGCCGCCTTGACGTTACCGCGCATCTCGTCCTCGTCGAGGTGGGCCTGCTCCCAGAGGTCGACTTCGGCGACGCTGTGGTTGACGGAGGCCAGTGCTTCCTCCTTGCGGATCGCCGAGATCCAGGCTTCCACCGCGTGTCTGTAGTTGGCCTGCAGCTCGTCGAGTTCCGGATGTTCCGTGTCCACCTGATGCCTCCCCCTTCTGATGTCGCGGGGAGTTTATAGAGCGCGCAAATGAAGCCACGACGACGCCGCGCCAGGACGGCCGGCGGTGCTTTCAGGAAAGTATCGGGCGGCGGCGACCCCGGCCGTTCAGCGTTGCCGGAAGCCCATGCGGAATGCGCCCCAATGCCGCCCCTGGACAAAGATCGGCGATGACAGATCCTTCATCAGCACGAAATTGCCGCCGCCCATGTCGCGCCGGTAGGTCTGCAGCAGGAAGGGCTTGGTATTGGCTCCGACTTTCTTGACGGTGCGATCGTTGAACAGGCGCCGGTTGCGGCAGTTGGCGTTGTTCCAGACCGGATCCTTGCCCTGCGGCAGGCGGTAGTTCGGGTTGTGGGTCGGCAGATAGCCGCCTTTCGCCCAGGCGACGCAAAACACGATGCGCGGATCGGACTTCTGCAGCGGATCCTGGATCGGCGGCAGGATCCGGTCGGTGAAGTCGACATAGTCGGTCAGATATTGTTTGGGATCGGTGCCGGGGATCTCGCGGAATTTCTCGTCCATCAGCTTCTGCAGCGAGATCTCGCCGCGCGCGATCGCGGCCTCGAAGGCCGACGCGATCGTCTTGGCGGTATCGACGACGACGCGGATCAGCGGGGCATCGGAGGTCTCGACGCCGCTGTCGGCGATCATCGCGATCAATTCTTCCGAGACGTCGAGCGACTTCGCGACCTTGCCGTCGGCCTCCTTGAGATGCGTCGACGACAGGTCGACGCCCTTGGCAAGGGTATTCAATTCCTCGATCACCGAATCGCAATGGGCGAGGTTGGAGGTCGCGGCCTGCGCGACCCCGTCGATCTCCGCGCCGACCCTGGTAATCCCGTCCTGGACGCGGGCAATGATGCTCTGAATCTGGTGGGCGCCTTCGCCGGCGTTCTTGGCGCGGGCCGAAGCCTCGCTGCTCTCCTTGATGAGATTGCCGACCTGGCCGTCCAGACCGCGAACCGTGTCGCCGATCTGATGGGTCGCCTGACGGGTTGCCTCGGCAAGGTTCTTGACCTCGCTGGCGACCACCGCGAAGCCGCGCCCGGCCGCGCCGGCGCGCGCCGCCTCGATGGTCGCATTGAGCGCCAGAAGGTTGGTCTGTTTCGCGATCGCCTCGATCGATCCGGAGACCTTGGCGACATCTGCGAGCGCGGCGCCGACGGCGCCAAGCCTGGCTTCGATGTGGCCGACCGCCTCGATCAATGCGTCGATGTGCCGGACCGCGCCTTCCACCGCGCCGCGCGATTCGGTGATTTCGCCGATCGCGGCGGAGGCCGCGGTGTGGACCGCCTGCGACGCGGTGGCGATGCCGTGGTTGGCAGAAACCATCGTCTCGGCAGTCTTTTGCAGATGTCCGAAACGTTGCGCTTGATCGGCGACCCTCCCTGCGACTTCCTGCACGTTGCCGGCGACGTCGGCGAGTTCGACGCCGAGACCGCCGATACGGTCGGCGAGCCGATCGACCAGGCGCTCGGCGTCCGAGGGGCCGGCGGTCGCTTCCTTGAGTCGTGCGGGTTGCGCGGCCGACATCGCTGCATTCCTCTGTCTAGAGTTTTAACGGTTCACGGCGGTCAAACACGAACGCCGTTCAAAGCTTGTAGGCGGTTCGGAACCCGCCCCAATGCCGGCCGCGGACGCAGACCGGCACGTCGATTTCGCGCATCATCACGGTGTTGCCGTTGCCCATGTCGCGCGCATAGCTCTGGATCAGATAAGAGCGGCGATTGCGGCCTGCGGCGAGCCCCGCGGGATCGTTGAAGATGCGGCGGTTGCGGCTGTTGGCGGTGTTCCAGGCGACATCGCCGGGACGCTGCGGATGCGAGTAGATCTTGTTGTGGACCGGCAGGTAGCCGTTGCGGTCGATCATGACACAGAACGCCATCCGCGGATCCTGCGCCAGGAAGGCCTCCTGGAACGGCGGCAGCGCGCGGTCGGCCCAGTCCAGAATCCTGGTGCGGTGCTGCAGCGGATTGGTGCCGGGAATCTCGACGTAGTCGCTGTCGAACATGTCGTCGATGGAGATGGCGCGGCTTGCGACCGCGTCTTCGAAGATCTTGGTCAGGGTGACCCCGGCGTCCATGGCGCGCGTGACGAATTCCATGTTCTCGTCGCGCAGCGCCCACAATTTGTCTTCGATCTTCTCGCGCAGTTCGGCATTTGGCGCCTCGAACCGCGCCTTGACGCCGGCCTTGGTGTGCTCGCCGATGCGGATGCGGCATTCGCCGATGTCCTGCAGCGCCGCTGTTGCGACGTCGTGCGGCTTGAGGCTTGCGGCGTTGGGTCCGCAGATCAGGATCTCCGCGGCGGAGATCTCGTAGACCGGCGCGGTCATCTTGCTCCCTGACGATGTCTGGACATCGATCGAAAGATGGCAGGGCAGCGGCTGTTCCAAGCGCCGCTCATCGTTGTCGCTCCGCCGCAACAGCACGGCGCAGCGCGACTTCAATTTCCGAGCCGCCGCCGTGACGCTGGTGCCGGCGGTCGCGACGCTCTCGCCATGCGCCTCCGCCTCTTTGCTTGCGCTGTCGATCTCGGCGGCGCTGTCGCCGACGGAGATGATGAACTGCGACGCGGACTCGGCGTTGCCGGACATCGCGCTGGTGGTCCGGTTCTGTTCCGCGACCGCGCCGTTGACGTTCGCGAACACCGGCCGGATCGCCTCGATCGACTGCGAGATGCGGTGGACCGCATCGGCCGAGCCGGCGGCGTCCTTCTGCAGCGTCTCGATTTTCCGGGTTATTTCCTCGGTCGCGCTCTGGGTCTGCACCGCGAGCGCCTTCACCTCGGTCGCAACCACGGCGAAGCCTCTGCCGGCTGCACCGGCGCGCGCCGCCTCGATCGTGGAGTTGAGCGCAAGCAGTGTGGTTTGCCGCGCGATCTGCGCGATCAGGTTGACGACGTTGCCGATCGCGGCCGAGGACTCGCGCAGGCGATCCACGGTCTCGCGCGCCTCACGCGCGGCGGCGCCGGCCTCGTCGGCGAGCGTGGCGGCGTCGCGAACCTGCTGCTCGATTCCATGCGCCGATTGGGCGACGTTCTCCGCCGCCCGCACGAAGGTGGTCGCGGTGTCCTGCGCCGCGCTGGTGCGCCCGGTCAGGGTGTCGGCGCGCTGGCGGATGGTGGTCAGCGTTGCGGCCGTGGCTTGTGCGCCGCCGGCGACCTGATTGGCGGCACGCTCGATCTGGCGGATCATGCCGCCGAGCTCAAGCTCCAGCAGCTCGAGGATTTCCCGCGACGAATCAGGCGCGGCGCCGGAGGCGTCGGCCACGGCGGTCGGTTCCGGAGCCTCTCGCGCCGCAACAGGCGCAGGAGTTTCCGGCACTGGCTTCTTGAACAAACCGAACGCCATCAGCTTCTCTGGAACATTAGGAAATTGCGGAGATCATCCTTGCACCCACGCGTGAAGTCACGGTTAACAATTGCCTGATCTTCCGGCAGCTGGCACTACATGGATACCAAAATGCCCTCGAATCTTTGATTTTACCGCTGCCGCGGCCTATAACGCCGCCCTTTCCACCTCACCTCATCCCCTACGATTCTGAAGAGACACCCCGCATGGCCGGCCATTCCCAGTTCAAGAACATCATGCACCGCAAGGGCCGGCAGGATGCCCAGAAGTCGAAACTGTTCGGCAAGCTGGCCCGCGAAATCACGGTGGCCGCCAAACTCGGCACGCCGGACCCGGCGATGAATGCGCGGTTGCGCGCCGCGATCATCTCGGCTCGCCAGGAGAACATGTCGAAGGACTCGATCGAACGCGCGGTGAAGAAGGCAAGCGGTAGCGATAGCGAGACCTACGACGAAATCCGCTACGAGGGTTATGGTCCCGGCGGGGTCGCGATCATCGTCGAGGCGCTGACCGACAATCGCAACCGCGCGGCGTCCGACATTCGCTCCTTTTTCACCAAATCGGGCGGCAATCTCGGCGAAACCGGGTCGGTATCCTTCATGTTCGATCGCACCGGCATCATCGAATATGATGCCAAGGTCGCCTCCGACGACGCCATGCTGGATGCGGCGATCGAGGCGGGCGCCGATGACGTCATCTCCAGCGAAAGCGGGCACGAGGTCTACGCCTCGCAGGAAAGCCTCCGCGAGGTTGCGAAGGCCTTGGAGGCGAAATTCGGCGAAGCCCGCAAGGCGGCGCTGACCTGGAAACCGCAGAACACGGTCGCGGTCGACGACGAGACCGGCGAGAAGCTGTTGAAGCTGATCGACCACCTCAACGAACACGACGACGTGCAGAACGTCTACGCCAATTTCGAGATTTCGGACGCGCTGATGGCGAAGATGGGCGGGTGAATGAGGAGGGGGGCGATGCCACTGCCACGCGAGCACCTGCTCGATGAGCTGGCGACGGCTTATGTGCAGGTTGTGGCAGCAGTGGCGGGCGCCACCATCGCAGTTTGCAGACAGGACTACGAAGTCGACGGCACGCTAACCCCGCGCGCAATGCTCTTGGCCCAGTAGGCGGTCCGTCTGGCAACTGACCCGCACAGCCGGTCCGACCGCCGTCATCGAGCGGAGGACGAGATGAACGTCTTGCAGCAAGACGCCTCTTCGGGCGTTTCCGCCAACCTGGCTCCCGCAGCCGCCCGATTGCTGAGTCCGGCACTTCGCGCCTGGGCGTTACAGCGTTTCGCGCCCGCGATCCGGACCTGGGTCCTGGTCGTCGTTGGCGGCGCCAACATGATCGGCGGCGTCGCGTTCCTCGTCGCCTATTTCGGATCGGATAGCTGGCGCAGCGCCTCGGGCCAAATCGAATCCGCCCCGCAATGGCTGCTGTGGACCGGCATCGGCTGGATTGCGTTTGATGTCGGGCTGACGGGGGGCATCGTCGCCTTCGCCAAGGCGCGCGGCGCCAAGAAGGGCAGGCAGTTGCTTGCGCTGCTTGAACGCGGGCATATCGGTCTTGCCGAAATCGTTGCCAATCGGGTCGACTATTCGATCCGGATCAACGGCGCGCCGAGGCGCATCCTGGCGCTCGCGGTCGACGGGCGTCCCATGGAGATCAGGACGTTCGACAACAATTTTGCCGATCTGTTTCCGGCAGGCGAAGTCATCGAAGTCGTCTACGACGAGAGCGTTCCCGGGATGGTGTTCCCGACTTCGCAGGTTCCCGCGATCTGACGATCAGCGCTGCGCCGGAGTGACCGAACCGATCAGCAAGTCGAAGTTCTGCGCCAACAAGGATCCCGCTGCCAAGCTGAAAAAAGTCCCGCTGATAGGCTCCGCCCAGCAGATAGTTGTCGTAAGGTCTCGGCTCTCGCGCGCCAGCGCCAGCGTGCTAACCAGTATGGCTCTATGTCCAAATGGCCTAAGCGGTTTCTGTTTGCGATTTGGGGTCTTCTGCTGATTCCCCTGATCACGCCTATCTTTGAAAAATGGTTGGAGGAAAACGTCTTCTCCAATTCTGACGGCGCGGCCGCGCCGGTTGTTACCAATGGCATGGCCACGACCGTTTTTAACAACCTGCTTACAGTGGGCCAACAGAGGTGGTTTGAATTTGCGTTGGTATTTTTGACGGGAATCGTCATTGGCGTTTCATTAGAATGGTTGGCTCGGACGGCGAGCGAAAAACAGGCCTCCGAGCTGCGAAGCCTCGGCGTCAAATTTCGCAGCCTTTCAGACAGCATCAGAATTCGGACGGCGTCGTCAGCATGGCCGGACAACGTGCTTGATCTCAAACCCGCAATCCTGTCCGTATGTGTCTCGGCGCAGAAATTTGATTTGTGGGTACCAAACGAGCACGTGTTCCAATTGCCCGACGCAACATTCCTTTATGAATACTTCAGAGGTGTTGGTAAGCTTCTGGAAGATGGAGATTTTGACAAGGCCAGCAGTGAGGCGCTCTCCTGGAAACCATTTCTCGATAAAGCGAAGCTGTCTTGAGCTTCCCTGCCATAGGCGTGAGAATGAAAGAAAGCGCTGTGCCACAGCCGCTTTCGTGCTGTTCTCCGCCAGGTGATTTGCCCGTCGGGCAAGCTCTGCGAATTCCTGTCCAGCCCCCGCGCGAAAAATAAATCGCTTCTGTTTTTCAGAAATATGTGATTTGCTCTCGCCATCCCGCCTCGACCAAAGAGGGGCGCTTCGCGATCGTCACGAACGTTGGGGTGGGATGCGGTGGACGCGGCAGCGTCGCGCGCGAAACGGGGTCGCAGGGCGGGTTCTCCCGTGAGCGATCGGCAAACGCGCAAGACGAGCGGCATTGTTGCGTACGGCGAAGTCGTGTGGTCCTGGCATCCGTTGCTGATGCTAAGCCTCGCGGAGGTTTTGTCGACCCAACCGGGCACGTGAAACCATTCAATCCGCGCGGCGATGGTGGCAAAAAGGAACTCGTCACCAGGGAGAGCGCGAAGGAAACCGTTCCAACCATTGCGTGGGGAATGCCGGTTGTTTCCGGTGCCTCCGCTGTGAATACTGGTGCGCATACTTAACTACCCCCAGCGCGCACCAGGCTGCGGGTGCATTGGGCACCCGGCATTCCCCGCGCCCTCTGTTTTCATAGGGCGATGAGATTTCTGGCATAGCTCGGGCGCAACGCGCGGCGAGAGTATGAACGCATGTCTGCGACATTTGCTCAGGTCGTCATCGCCCGGCTTGACCGGCGACCCAGGACGCCGAGAAGCCGAAGCGTACTGGACCCCGTGTGCGCGCGCATGACGGCTTCTTCTGAGGAGGCGGTTGATGGAAAACGGAGGCAGGGCCGTCATGCCTCGCAGGCGTCAAGGAGAAACAAGGCGACGGTTCAAACAGGCGCCCACAAGGGGCGCCCCGACGCGATGTCGACCCGCGTGGTCGCCATCCTTCACGGATGCACGCTTTGCCGGGGATGACGGTCCCGTTTGTGTTTCGTTCTCTCTGTTCCGGCGGTATCACTACCCCATGACCTCAGCCCCGATTCGCCTCCCCATCCGCATCCTCGGCATCGATCCCGGCCTGCGCCGCACCGGCTGGGGCGTGATCGAAAGCGACGGCAATCGCTTGATCTTCGTCGGCTGCGGCTCGGTGGAACCGGCGGACGATCTGCCGCTGGCGAGCCGGCTGCTGGCGATCCACCAGGGGCTCGCCGCCGTGCTCGGTGACTTCAAGCCGATGGAGGCCGCGGTTGAGCAGACCTTTGTCAACAAGGACGGCGTCGCCACCCTGAAGCTCGGCCAGGCGCGCGGGGTGGCGATGCTGGCGCCGGCGATGTTCGGCATTGCGGTTTCGGAATATGCTCCGAACCAGATCAAGAAGACCGTGGTCGGCGCCGGTCACGCCGACAAGAGCCAGGTCCTGATGATGCTGAAGATCCTGCTGCCGAAGGCGGAGCCGAAATCGTCAGACGCGGCCGACGCGCTCGCGATCGCGATCACGCACGCGCATCACCGCCAGGGCGCCGCGCTGCGGTTGAAGGTGGCGGGGTTATGATCGGCAAACTCAAAGGCCTGATCGACAGCTATGGCGAGGATTTCGTGATCCTCGATGTCGGAGGGGTCGGCTATCAGGTGCATTGCTCGGGCCGCACCTTGCAGGCGCTGCCGCAGGCGGGCGAGGCGGCGGTGCTGTCGATCGAAACCTATGTGCGCGAGGATCAGATCAAGCTGTTTGGTTTTCGCAGCGATATCGAGCGCGAGTGGTTTCGCCTGTTGCAGACGGTGCAGGGCGTCGGCGCCAAGGTCGCGCTTGCCGTGCTCGGGACCCTGCCACCGACGGAGCTCGCGAACGCCATCGCACTGCGCGACAAGGCCACGGTGGCGCGCACGCCGGGGGTGGGGCCGAAAGTAGCCGAGCGCATCGTCACTGAGTTGAAGGACAAGGTGCCCGCCTTCGCCAATATCGATCCGGCGGTGGTCTCTCTTTCCGGCGCAATCGACGAGGCGCGCGCGCCGCGGCCTGCGACCGACGCGATCTCGGCGCTCGTCAACCTCGGTTACGGCCAGCCGCAGGCGGCGGCCGCGATCGCGCAGGCTCTGCGCAGCGCCGGTGAGAACGCCGCAACCGCGCAGCTGATCCGGCTCGGTTTGAAGGAACTCGCGAAGTGATCGGCGCAATGTCGCGCGTATTCTGGACATTCCTCGCTTGCGGGACAGCGAGTTCCCTTTTGGTCCTCTGGGCAACGGAACGGTTATACCTCCTCGTTGAGGGAAGCTCTTTCGAAGAGGTTTCTACGGGACTCTTCGCCGCCCTTGCGTTGACATGCATATGGGTACTGCCCGCGCAGCTGTTCGTGACGATTGTGGCCACTCTTTTTTACTCGTTCTTCAAGCGCCTTCCTCTCTGGTTCGTGATTGTCGTGATCATTCCGGTCTGTGGCCTGATCGTTGCCTATTGGGATATTTCCGATCGATCTGACACGATACAGAAGAGCGACTATCGCAAACTGCTATACTGGACGCTCGTCGTCGCTCCCGGCGAGCTGCTGGGTGCGGTGTTTGTCTCAAGAGCCGCCGCTCGATCACTGAAACACGCCAGCGCCGGTGGTGGTGAATAATGCCGACCCCGCCCTCCCGCCTCATCACGCCGGAACGCCGCGGCGAGGATGCGCCCGACACCGCGCTGCGTCCGCAATTGCTGTCCGAGTTCGTCGGCCAGCAGCAGGCGCGCAAGAATCTCTCGATCTTCATCGAGGCGGCGCGCAAGCGCGGCGAGGCGCTTGACCATGTGCTGTTCGTCGGTCCCCCGGGCCTCGGCAAAACCACGCTGGCGCAGATCGTGGCGCGCGAGCTCGGCGTCGGCTTCCGCGCCACCTCGGGGCCCGTGATCGCGAAAGCCGGCGACCTCGCCGCCCTGCTCACCAATCTCGAAGAGCGCGACGTGCTGTTCATCGACGAGATTCACCGGCTCAGTCCGGCGGTCGAGGAGGTGCTCTATCCCGCGATGGAGGATTTCCAGCTCGATCTCATCATCGGCGAGGGGCCGGCGGCGCGCTCGGTCAAGATCGAGCTCGCCAAGTTCACGCTGGTCGGCGCCACCACCCGGGCAGGGCTTCTGACCAATCCTCTGCGCGACCGCTTCGGCATTCCGGTGCGGCTGAACTTTTATACCGTGGAGGAGCTGGAGAAGATCGTCACCCGCGGCGCGCGCGTGCTCAATGTCGGCATGACCGCGGACGGCGCCAACGAGATCGCGCGCCGCGCTCGCGGCACCCCGCGTATCGCCGGCCGGCTGCTCAGGCGGGTGCGCGACTTTGCCTCCGCTGCGGACGCCGCCGCGATCGATCGCGCCATTGCCGATCATGCGCTGAGCGCGCTCGAGGTCGATGCCGCGGGACTGGACGCGATGGACCGGCGCTACCTCACCACGATCGCCGTGAACTATGGCGGTGGCCCCGTGGGTGTGGAAACCATGGCGGCCGCGCTGTCGGAGCCGCGCGATGCGATCGAGGACATCATCGAGCCCTATCTGATCCAGTGCGGTTATCTGCAGCGCACCCCGCGTGGTCGGCTCTTGACCACGCACGCGTTTCGCCATCTCGGCCTCACTGAACCCTCGCGCGACCCGGCGCAGTTCGGCTTGTTCGGGCAAAGCGAGGACGACTCATGAATACCGCAACGATCAAGGTCGTCGCCGCATTGATCCGCGACGATGCGGGCCAGGTCCTGCTGGTGCGCAAGCGCGGGACCACGGCCTTCATGCAGCCGGGTGGCAAGCGCGATCCCGGCGAAGACGACATCGCTGCGCTTGCGCGCGAGATCGCCGAGGAGCTTGGTTGTCGTCTGGTTCGCGACACCATCGTGCCGCTCGGAGAATTCGATGCCGTCGCCGCCAATGAGCCCGGCTGTCGGGTGCACGCGTGCCTGTATGAGATCGAGGTATCAGGCGATGTCGTAGCGAACCGTGAAATTGATGCAATGATCTGGATTGATCCGGCGGCTCCTCCCGATGATATTCCTCTTGCGCCGCTGACCCGCGACCACGTCTTGCCACTTGCTTCCCTGGGGAGGGTTGCGAGAGATGCCCGATGGGATGCCCTCCCTCGACGGCGAGATCCGCGATAGGCGAGCCGACGAGGACCTGCTCACGATCTCCTGAATACCTGCTGACCGTCTGCACAGAGGCAACCCACTTCCGCTCAAATCAGCCGACACGATAGAAGCGCAATCACGATTGAACCCCGCATGTTTTCACGCCGTCAGTTTCTTCGATTCAATGCCGCCCTCGCCGCCGCCGGCTTTTCCACAGCGGCCTACGGGTTCGGCGAGCCGGTGCTGCGGCTGCACGTGGCGCGGTATGAGATCCAGCCGCCGCGATGGCCCGCCGATCTTCAGCTCAAGATCGCCGTCATCGCCGATCTTCATGCTTGCGATCCCTGGATGTCGCTGCAGCATATTGAGACGATCGTCGCGCGCACCAATGCGCTTGATGCGGACATCATCGTGATGCTCGGCGACTATGTCATCGGTCATCATCAACATGTAAGACGCCGCATTCCGGCTGCGCAATGGGCGTCGCGGCTGGCCGGCCTGAAGGCGCCGCTCGGCGTGCACGCGATCCTCGGCAACCACGATTACTGGGACGACAAGACGGTGCAGCAGCAAGGCCAGGGGCCGACCGTCGCCCGGCGCGCGCTCGAAGCCGTGGGCATTCCGGTCTATGAGAACGACGTCGCGCGCCTGACCAAGGCCGGCCGCGCGTTCTGGCTGGCGGGACTCGGCGACCAGCTGGCCTTTGTTCCGGCGCGGCGCTTGCGAGCGGTCGCCCGGATCGGCGTCGATGACCTCGACGCAACGCTCGCAAAAGTGAGCGATGATGCGCCGGTCATTCTCCTCGCCCACGAGCCGGACGTCGCCATGCGCGTGCCCGCGCGGGTGTCCCTGCAACTGTCGGGTCATACCCATGGCGGCCAGGTGCGGCTGTTCGGCTGGTCGCCGGTGGTGCCGTCGCGCTATGGCAACCGGCTGGCCTACGGCCACGCAAGGGTGAATTGCGACGTCATCGTGTCAGGCGGATTGGGCTGCAGCATCATGCCGTTCCGTCTTGGCGTGCCGCCCGAAATCGTGCTGGTGACGCTGGGCGGGTCAGTTCCCGCGGTGTCGTGATCGGCGAAACAGGCTGCCATGCTTGCGCGCCGGATCGATTTTGCGCAAAACACGATCCCGTTTTCCCGGGGCGATCGAGGCGCAGAAGTGAAATTCTCCCATATCGACGGCGAGATCCGCGACGGCCGTCATCACATGCAGGTCCGCGTCTATTACGAGGACACCGATTCTATCGGGATTGTGTATCACGCCAACTACCTGCGCTTCATGGAGCGCGGGCGCACCAACCATCTGCGACTGATGGGCGCCGAGCAGCACACCTTGTTTGCGGAAGCGCAGGCGGAAACGCCGGGGTTCGCCTTCGTGGTGCGCTCGATGCAGATCGATTTCCACAGGCCGGCGCGGATGGACGACGTGCTCGACGTCGTGACCTGGCCGGTCGCGGTGAAGGGGGCCTCGATTGCGCTGGCGCAGGAGGTGCGGCGCGGCAACGAGTTGCTGGTGAAAGCCGAGGTGCGGGTCGCCTTCATCAGCGAGGGGCGGGCGCAGCCGATTCCGAAGCCGCTGCGTCAGTTGCTGAAAGCCGATTTGGTCTAGCTATCGGGCGATAGGCAATGCCCCATCGACAGGCGAAAACGCGGCGATACAGTCGGGGCTCGAATTGAGAGATGAGGTTTTCATGTCGCGTCCGCCGCTGCCGCCGTTCACGAAGGAGACCGCCGTCCAGAAGGCCCGCATGGCGGAAGACGCCTGGAATTCGCGCGATCCCGCACGCGTGGCGCTCGCCTATACCGAGGACAGCCGCTGGCGCAACCGCTCGGAATTCTTCGAAGGCCGTGCCGCGATCACAGCCTTCCTCACCCGCAAATGGGCCAGGGAACTGGACTACCGCCTGATCAAAGACCTCTGGGCCTTCGACGGCAACCGCATCGCCGTGCGTTTTCAATACGAGTGGCACGACGGCAACGGCCAGTGGCATCGCTCCTACGGCAACGAGCAATGGGAGTTCGACGAAGCTGGCCTGATGCGCCGGCGCGAAGCCAGCATCAACGACATCGCGATCGCGGAGAAGGACCGCCGCTTCCATTGGCCGGCGCCGGGTCCGCGGCCGGCCGATGTGCCGGGGTTGGGGGAGAGCCCGTTTTGAGTGTTTACCGCGGTCGTCCCGGCGTTGGCCGGGACGACGCATCGAATGTCCTACGCCGCCGCCTTGTGGCGGGCGAGTTCGGCCTTGTAGAGCTCGAACTCCTCGGCGACGGCCTTTGCGATGCTCGGGCGCGTCCGCAACCGCTCGTGATAGGCCTTCACGGCAGGCCATTTCGCGAGCTCGATCGGCGGCGTCGCCATGGTCCAGTTGATGATGGTGACGAGATAGGCATCCGCGACGCTGAAGTGATCGAGCAGATAGTCGCGGCCCTTCAGATAGGTCTCGAGGTAGTCGAGCCGCGACAGGTTCTTGGCCAGGACGTGCGTCTTCATCTCGGCCGGCGCGGTCTTGTCGAGCAGCGGGATGAAGAGGCCCTTGTGCAATTCGGTGCCGATGAAGCACAGCCATTGCTGCAGGCGGCTGCGTTCGATGCCGGGAGCGGTGCCGAGGCCGGCTTGCGGAAAGCGGTCGGCGACATATTGCAGGATCGCGGCGTTCTCGGTGAGCACGATTCCGTCGTCGGTGCGAAGCGTCGGCACCAGGCCGAGCGGGTTGACCTTGCGGAAATCCGAGCCGTCGTTGCGCACCAGCTTGGTCTTGGGATCGACCTCGACATAGGTGGCCGCGGCCCCCGCTTCATAGAGCGCGATGCGGGTTGCGAGCGAGCAGGCCATTGGCGAGAAGTAGAGATCCATGGGTGCCTCCTTGGGATCAGCTGTTGATTTTTATACTGTTCCGCATAATATAAGCTTGGTCAAGGTATTTATTGCGAAATGGTACAAAAAAGTAGACCGCCGTCATTGCCGCCGAAGGACGACGCTTTGCCGTCCGCGAAGCGCCGCGGCCGGCCGCGCGCCTATCAGCCCGATGTGGCGCTCGGCAAGGCGCTCGGCCTGTTTCGCAAGGAAGGTTTTGCGGCGACCTCGCTGGATGATCTGAGCGCTGCCACGGGGATGAATCGGCCGAGCCTCTACGGCGCGTTCGGCGACAAGCGCGAACTCTACATCAAGAGCTACCAACGCTATCGCGATGACGCGCGCGCCGTGATGGCTGACATCTTTCGCGGCGAGTTGCCGATCCGAAAGCGGCTGGAGCGCATCTATGCGGCGGCGCTCGACATCTATCTCGGAGGCGATTCAGGTCCGCTCGGCTGTTTCACGGTGATGACGGCGGCCTCCGAAGCCGTGGCCGATCCGCAGATTCGCGCCATGGTGCTGGACGGCTTCTCCGAACTCGACAAGGCGTTCGCCAACGCGTTCCGGCGCGCCAAGGATAAGGGCGAACTGCCGGCAGGCGCCGATCCGACCGTGCTGGCGCAGCTCGCCTCCTCCACCGTCCATACCCTGGCGATCCGCTCCCGCGCGCGGGTGCCGCGCGGGGAACTCGAGGCCATCGTCAAGGGCGCGATCGATGTGATGGTGGGCGCCCGCTAATACCCCCTGCCGCGGTCGACGACGTTGTCCAATGCGCCGCCGGCCTCGAAGCGCGCGATCTGGTCAGCGACGTATTTCGAGATCGCGTCCGGATCGGTGTCGGCTGCATTGTGCGGCGTCAGCACGACCTTCGGATGCGTCCAGAACGGGCTGTCCGACGGCTGCGGCTCCTGCGCGAACACGTCGAGCGAGGCTGCGCCCAGCGTTCCGTCATCGAGGCAGGCGAGGATGTCGGCTTCATTCTGCAACCCGCCGCGGCCGGCATTGATCAGGACGGGCGCGCCAAGCGGACCGTTGCGGTTCAGCTTCCGGAACAGATCGCGGTTGAGGATGTGGCGTGTATCGGCTGTCAGCGGCAACAGGCAGACCAGGATATCGGCGGCTTTGAGGAACGTGTCGATTTGCCCGGCGCCGTGGAAGCTCGCGATCCCTTCGACATGCTTTGGCGTCCGGCTCCAGCCCGAGACCCGAAAGCCGATGCGCTTCAGCACATCGGCCGCGTTCGCGCCCAAGGTGCCGAGCCCCATGATCCCGACCGAGACGGCGCCTGCGGCTGACTGGAACTTCGGCTGCCACCGTTTGTCGCGCTGGCTCTGCCGCAAATAGAGCTCCTGGCGGTGATGCATCAGGACGTGGAGCACGACATATTCGGTCATGCGGCCGGTGAGATCGGAGACTGCGACCCGGACCAGCGGCACCTTCGGCAGCGAAGTGTCCGCCATCAGGGCGTCGACGCCGGCGCCGAGGTTGAAGATGACGCGCAGACTGGGAAAACAGGCCAGCTCGCCCGGCGCGGGCTTCCAGACCGCGGCGTAATGGACCTGGTCCGGTTGCAGTTTTGGATCGGGCAGCAGGACGACACGGCGATCGCGGCAGACCTCGTCGAATCGCGCCTTCCACCGGTCCGGAGACCAGTTGTCTGTCCCGCCATGCACCAGTATCGCCAGCGCGCCCTTGTCCATTCCGATGTCCTGCGCATTCAACGTGATCTGCACCACATACCAGATTAGGCGGCGGCATTAGTCTCCAATCATCGGGAAAAAGGAGACCTCACATGCGCAAATTGATCATCATAACGGCACTTCTTCTGGCCTCCGCCTCGGCGCAGGCCCAAAGCCTGGACATCGGGTCGGTGCTATCGGCCAACGGCATCTCGACCGGTCAGGGAACCGACCAATTGCAGTCTGGCGCCATGCAGGGCGGGGCCGGGCAGCAGGCCGGTGCGGGAGCGCAGGCCGGCGCCGGGCAGCAAGGCGGCAGGCGCCATGCGAGCGCCAGGCAGAGCCGCGGCAAGACCCGCGAGAGTGCACAGGAGACGAAGGCCCGCAGCATTGCTGCCAAGTACGGCGTCTCCTGGTAGTCGCTGGCCAGTCTCAGCGGGATCGAGAACGGAACCGACACCAAAATCTCTTCGCCGGGCTGTCGGCTCCGGGCATACTCGTTCGTTCCTTGGATGAACGGAGATGCCCTTTCATGCTTTACGCCATTCTTTGCTATCACGATGAGGACTTGGTCGGCTCCTGGAGCAAGGAGCAGGACGAGGCGGTCATGAAGAAGCTTGCCGTGGTGCAGGAGAAGCTCGCCAAACAGGGCCGGCTCGGCCCGGTGGCGCGCCTCTTGCCGACCACGGCGGCGGCCACGCTGCGCAAGGAAGATCCGCCGCTGGTGATCGACGGCCCCTATGCCGAGACCAAGGAGCAATTGCTCGGCTTCTACGTCATCGACTGCAAGAATCTCGACGAGGCGCTCGATGTCGCGCGCGATCTTGGTGCGGCCAATCCCGGCGGCGCCTACGAGATCCGCCCGGTCGGCCTGTTTGCGCCTGGAGGCCCGGTGAAGTGACCGACACCGCCTGGATCGATGCCGCGCTGACCTCGGCACGGCCTCAGGCCGTCGGCGCGCTGTTGCGCTATTTTCGCGATCTCGACACCGCCGAGGAAGCCTTCCAGAACGCGTCCTTGCGGGCGCTGAAAAGCTGGCCGCAGAACGGGCCGCCGCGGGATCCCGCGGCCTGGCTGATCATGGTCGGACGCAACGCCGCGATCGACGAGGTCCGGCGCAGCCGCAAGCAGCAGCCGTTGCCCGAGGACGATCAGCACATTTCCGACCTCGACGACGCCGAAGAGCAGCTTGCCGAACGGCTCGACGGCTCGCATTACCGCGACGACATCCTGCGGCTCCTGTTCATCTGCTGCCATCCGGAGCTGCCGGCGACGCAGCAGATCGCGCTCGCGCTTCGGATCGTCTCCGGCCTCAGCGTCAAGCAGATCGCGCGCGCCTTCCTGGTCAGCGAAGCCGCCATGGAGCAACGCATTACCCGGGCGAAGGCGCGCGTCGCGGAGGCCAACGTGCCGTTCGAGACGCCGGGCCCGGTCGAGCGCAGCGAGCGGCTGGCCGCGGTTGCTGCGATGATCTACCTGATCTTCAACGAAGGCTATTCGGCGAGCGGCGACACCGTGCAGGCCCGCAGTTCGCTCTGCGAAGAGGCGATCCGGCTGGCGCGGCTTCTGTTGCGGCTGTTTCCAAGCGAGCCGGAGATCATGGGATTGACCGCGCTGCTGCTGTTGCAGCATGCGCGCGCCGCCTCACGGTTCAATTCCGCAGGCGAAGTGATCCTGCTCGAAGACCAGGACCGCTCATTGTGGAATCAGAACATGATCACCGAGGGGGTGGCGCTGATCGACAAGGCGATGCGCCATCGCCGCAGCGGCGCCTATCAGATTCAGGCTGCGATCGCCGCGCTGCACGCCCGCGCCGAACGGCCCGAAGACACCGACTGGAAGCAGATCGACCTCTTGTATGGCGCGCTCGAACTGGCGCAGCCTTCGCCGGTTGTCACCCTCAATCGCGCGGTTGCCGTGTCGAAAGTCCGCGGCGCGGAGGCCGCGCTCGAGATGATCGAGCCGCTCGCGAGCCGGCTGTCGAATTATTTTCATTTCTTCGGCGTGCGCGGCGCGCTTCTGATGCAGCTTGGTCGCAATGAGGAGGCCCGCGTCGCCTTCGACCGCGCCATCGCGCTCGCCAATACGTCCGCCGAGGCGGCCCATATCAGGATGCATCTCGACCGGCTGATGCGCGACAGTTCCCCGCGCGGCGCAACGACTGGAAAGTAGCGCGGCTTCTCCGCGTTCCGAACGCGGTGCAGCGCCCCGCTGCGCAGCATTCGGGGTGCGGTTCAGCGAGCATAGCCTCAAATCGAAAAATCTTCGTCCTCCCTGTCGGATCGCGCGGCCTCCATTCGTCTAAGGAACAAGCACTACTGTTCCTGGAGCAAGTCATGTCGACGATTGCAGAAACCACCATCGCAGAAACGACAATTGTGGAAAGCGCGCCGCAGGCGAGGCTTCCGCTTTGGAGCGGCCGCGTTCTCAGTGGCCTGGTGATCCTGTTCCTGCTGTTCGACGGCGCCGTCAAGCTGGTGCCGTGGCCGGTTGTCACGGAAACGATGGACAGGATGGGCTACGGTTCCAGCGAAGCGCTGGCGCGCGCGCTCGGAGCCATCACGATCGCCTGCACCGTGCTCTACGCGATCCCGCCGACCTCGATTCTTGGCGCGATCCTGTTGACCGGGTATCTTGGCGGCGCAATCGCATCCCATGTGCGGATCGGCAGTCCGCTGTTCAGCCACGTGCTGTTCGGATTTTATCTGGGGGTGATGCTGTGGGGCGGGTTATGGCTGCGCGACCGGAACCTGCGCTCACTGTTGCCGTTCCGGCGCTGATCCGTATTGCCGACACATATCTTGATGAGGAACCTGCCATGCTTGAGATCGTTGCCGTCGTCGCCGTCATCCTCGTGCTTGCCATCGCCATCGTCCTGATCGTCGCAGCGAACAAGGCGGACACATTTCGCGTTCAACGCGCGCTGACCATCAAGGCGCCGCCGGAGAAGCTGTTTCCGCTGATCGACGATTTTCATCTGTGGGGGCGCTGGTCGCCCTGGGAGGCCAAAGACCCCGCCATGAAACGAACCTTCAGCGGCACCGCAAGCGGCAAGGGCGCCGTCTATGCGTGGGACGGCAACAAGAATGTCGGCTCCGGCCGCATGGAGATTCTCGAATCCGCATCGCCCTCGACCATCGTCATCAAGCTCGATTTCTTCAAGCCGTTCGAGGGTCACAACACCGCCGAGTTCACGATGTCGCCGCAGGGCGGGGCGACCATGGTCAACTGGGTGATGCATGGCCCGGCCTCGTTCATGTCCAAGGTCATGCAGGTGTTCATCAACCTGGACCGCATGATCGGCAAGGATTTTGAACAAGGTCTCGCCAACCTGAAGGAGCTCGCCGAAAAATGATGATCCGGCATTGACGCTATCGGACTTCCGTCATCAACCCACATTCACAAAGGAGCAAGCGATGAAGGTCAACCCCTATCTGTTCTACAACAGCAACTGTGAAGCCGCATTCAAGCACTACGAAAAAGTGCTGGGTGCGAAGATCGAGGTATTGCTCAGAAACGAGGACGGCCCGCCGGACATGCCATCGTCTCCGGAGCGCAAGAAGAACATCATGCACGGGCGGATCTCGATCAACGGCGAGGTGCTGATGGCGTCCGATGCGCCGCCGGAACATTTTCACAAGCCGCAAGGTTTTTCGGTTTCGCTGACGTTCACCGATCCGACCGAGGCCGAACGCAAGTTCATGGCGCTCTGCGAGGGCGGCAGCGTCAACATGCCGTTCGGCAAGACCTTCTTCTCCAAGGGATTCGGCATGGGCACGGATCAGTTCGGAATTCCGTGGATGGTCAACTGCCCGCTCGAGAACCATTGAGCGGACTCGATTGGACTTAAAATCCTGCGGGCTACCTGCAGGACCGGTAGATTGCGGTCAGCTCGCGCCCGCGCAACAGCAAAAGGCGCGAGCTCAACCCGCCATGGCGGATGATCCAGTCGCGGACCGGCGTGGGATAGGCCTGCAGCACCAGCTTGGATGCTTCGGGCTCGGCATAGGTCCGACCACGCCGGTCGATCGAGCGCGCGGCATGAAAGCCCAGGATCGCCCGCCGCGTCACGCAGATGCGCGTTGCGGGCACCATGCTCACCACCAGCGTGCAGGCGGACAGACAGGGGCCGTCGATCACGACGCGCTCGCCGGAATCGCGCACCTGTTCGAACAGATCGAGGAACGGGCCGACCTGTCCGCCGGGGCTTGCGAGGATGCGGACCTCGGCGCGCGCGGGCGAATGGCCGCAGACGCCAAGTGCAGCGGCCAGGCCTAAGGCAAGCGTGGTTCGTCTCGCGCTCATTGCGTCTAACCGTTGCGCCGCGCACCGCGCAGCGTGGGGAGTCCAATGCCGGCGGCATCAAAGCCGCCATCAACGGCCAAAATTTGTCCGGTGATGTAGCTCGATCGCTCGCAGCTCAGGAAGAAGATGGCCTCTGCCAGTTCCTCTTCCAGGCCGTAGCGGTTGAGCGGAATCGCGTCGTGATAGTCGGCGCGGATCTCCGGCGTGTGCACGGCTTTCGCCATCGCGGTGTCGACCGGGCCGGGCGCGACCCCGTTGACGCGGATGCCGAGCGAGGCGAGTTCGACGGCGAGTTGTTTGGTGAGATGTGCCAGTCCCGCCTTGCTGGTGCCGTAGGCCGACCGCAGCGTCGAGGCGCGTACCGCTGATATTGACGTGATGTTGACGATCGCGCCGCCACCATGTTCGCGCATCAGCGGCACCGCGGCCTTGGCGCAGAGGAAGGGACCAGTGAGGTTGACCGCGAGCACCCGGTTCCAGTCGTCGTCGGAGGTTGCCATCAGCGGCGCGAACACCGCGACCCCGGCATTGTTGACGAGCGCGTCGAGCCGGCCGAAATGGGTCTCCAGCGTGCCGATTGCCGCGGCTACCGCGGCCGCGTCGGCGACGTCGCAATCAAGCGCCAGCGTGTGGTCCGGCTGCGCCAACGTCGCCACCTCGGCACGAACAAGATCGCCCTGAATATCGAGCAGCGCCACCCGCCAGCCCTCGGCGAGGAACTTTCGCGCGGTCGCAAGTCCGATGCCGCGCGCGGCGCCTGTGACGAGAGCGACTTTCGGGAGGGCAGGGGTCATCGGTTGGTCCATCGGTCTTGAGGCGCACGGTCCGCTCGTCCCTAGCACGGAAGCGCCGCATCTGCTTTGTTATCCTGGCCGGATCAGCCGGACAAAGGGGTCGCATGGCATGAAGGTCATCGACAGCAGGGACAGATCGCCCGAACAATGGCGGCCGGGAGTCGAAACCCGCATGCTGGTTTCGGCTCGAAATGGCGCAACGCAACTCTGCATCTTCGAGCAATGGGTTGTGCCTGGCGCCGGCGCGCCGACGCATTCGCACTCGGTCGAAGAGGTGCTGACTGTGCATGAGGGGCGGGCCGAGATGTGGATCGGCGAGCAACGTATGACCGTGTCGGCGGGTCAATCCCTGATCGTACCGGCGGGACGCTGGCATGGCTTCCGCAATTGTGGCGACGTCACGCTCCACGTTCATGCGGTGCTGGCATCGGCAATTTTTGAAGCCGTGAGGGAGGATACGAGCGAAGTGACGCGGCGGTGGGACATTCCGTGAAAGCGAGCGAGCGTAGAGCCGGGATCCTGCGGGACCCGATGACGCTCGATGGTTACGTCGACGTGGAAAAATCGCGACCTCTCCCGGCCATAAATTTCTCGCTGACGTGTCGGCCTGGGCCGGTTTCATTCGTCGTTCCCTCGAGGTCTGCGGCACATCCGCGGGATCGGTAGGCACGGAGGCACGGGGATATGAGGTTTTCCTATCAACTGGCGTGAGGAGATCGGCATGTCCACGAGCAAGGCGGAGATCATCCGAGCCATCTTTGCGGCCTATCTGGCCGACGACCGCAAGGCGGTCGAAGACGCGTTCGCCGACGATTTCCACTTCACCAGCCCCTATGACGACCGCATCGACAAGGCCACCTATTTCGAGCGCTGCTGGCGCAACACCGACTGGATCGAGCGGCACGTACTTGAGAAGATATTTGTCGAAGGCGAGGAGGCCTTTGTGACCTACACATGCCTGGCCAAGGACGGCAGGACCTTTCGCAATACGGAGTTCTTCGCTTTCATGGGCGACAAGATCAAGCGCATCGATGTCTATTTCGGCGCGACATATCGGAACGGGGTCTTCCTCAAGCAGAACGCAAACTGATCTCGGAGTTGTCTGATGTCGCTGACTCTGTATTTCCACCCCCTCGCATCCTACTGTCACAAGGTGTTGATCGCGCTCTACGAGAACGATACGCCGTTTGAGGCCAACAAGGTCGATCTCTCCAATGAAAGCGAGCGGGCGGCGCTGTTGAAACTGTGGCCGATCGGCAAGTTTCCGGTGCTGCGCGACGATGCGCGGAACCAGACCATCCCGGAATCGTCCATCATTATCGAGTACCTCGATCGGCATTATCCGGGCAGGACGCGGTTTCTTGCCTCCGACGCGGACCAGGCGCTGCAGACGCGGCTGCGCGATCGTTTCTACGATCTCTATGTGCAAGAGCCGATGCAAAAGATCGTCGGCGATCGGATGCGGCCGCAGGACAACAAGGACCCCCAGGGCGTCGCAGAGGCCAAAGCGCGCCTAAGCACCAGCTACGGCATGATCGATCGGGAGATGGCAACGCGAACCTGGGCGATGGGTGACGCGTTCAGCCTTGCCGATTGCGCGGCAGCACCAGCGCTGTTTTTCGCCAACGAGGTGTTGCCGTTCGGCGAGGACCACGGCAACGTCAAGGCGTATTTCGATCGCCTGCAGGCGCGGCGGTCTTATGCGCGCGCGCTTGATGAGGCCAAGCCGTATTTCGCCATGTTCCCGAGATAGCTCCGCTTGCAATAACCTGTGAAATAATTTCGCCTGCGCTGTCGGTGCCCTAAAACCCCCTTCGTCTTGTTGATGAGCACTGGTTCGCCCCAGCAATTTCGCAACCAGCCAGCTGCACCAAAATCGAAATGGAGCGTGACGATGCGATTCATGATGCTGATGATTCCGAAGGGTTACGAGAAAGCGGAACCCGGTACGATGCCCCCCGCCGACAGGGTGGCCGCGATGATGAAATATAACGAGGCATTGAAGGAGGCCGGCGTCCTGATCACGCTCGACGGCTTGCACCCGCCCTCGATGGGCGCGCGGGTGTCCTTTGCCGGCGGCAAGCCTGTGGTCACCGATGGTCCTTTCATTGAGAGCAAGGAGGTGCTCGGCGGCTACTGGATGATCGACGTGGCCTCACGCGAGGAGGCAATCGCGTGGGCCAAGCGTTGTCCGGGTTCCGAGAACGAGATCATCGAAATCCGTCAGGTCCAGGAGATGCCGGATTTCCCGGCCGAGATTCAGGAGATCGTTGCCGGGTTTCCGGAACTGAAGCACAAATCGGCGCCGTAATTCATCAACATTAACGCAATCGCCAAGCTGCGGGTTGGCGCGACAATAGTGACTTTGCGCCAGCTTCATGTAAAAGCTCTTCACATGAGCTGGCGCAAGGAAGAACGCCGCGCTGAGCGCGGCTATCACCACGGCAATCTGAAGGAGGCGCTGTTGCAGGCGGCGCTCAATCTGATCGCGCAAAAGGGCGCGGCCGGCTTCACCTTCGCAGATGCCGCGCGCATGGCCGGCGTCAGCCCGGCGGCGCCCTACCGGCATTTCCGCGACCGCGAGGAGTTGTTGTCCTCGATCGCCCAGCGCGGTTTCGAGCAGTTCGAGGCGATTCTCACGCAAGCCTGGGACGATGGTCGCCCCGACACGGTCACCGCGTTCGAGCGGGTCGGCAAAGCCTACCTCGCCTTTGCCCGCAATGAGCCGGCGTTCTATTCGGCGATGTTCGAATCGGGGTTGCCGGTCGATGCCAATCCGACGCTAATGGCAGCGAGCGAGCGGGCCTTCGGCATCATACGCGCCGCCGCCGAGCGCCTTGCCGCGCTGTCGCCACCGGGCACACCGCGCCCGCCGGCGCTGATGATGGCGTTGCACATCTGGTCGATGTCGCATGGCGTGGCGTCGTTGTTCGGGCGCGGTGATGCGGCACGCCGCAAGCTGCCGATGTCGCCGGAAGAACTCCTGGAGGCCCAGGTGCTGATCTATCTGCGCGGACTGGGCTTCATCACCGATCGCCGCGGTGATTCGCCGCCGCCGCTGCCCGAGGAGGCGAAGCCCGCGGGTCCCTGGGGCAAGCCGAAATAAAATTTCCTAAAAATAAATTGGAATGCGTGCCGGCTGGCCCGCTTGACAAAAGGCTGGGATCGTCTAGCTATGTAAATGTTATTTACATTCACAACGGCGTGACGCCGTCATGGAGAGGGAAATGGCCTACACCGCAGATGTCAATCGATGGCGCGGTCCCACGGAAGAGCCCTACCGACCGCATATGCTGGAGAGCCCCTGGCACCCCGGCTGGATTGCCGTGACCGTCCTCGGCTTCATCTTCTGGTGGCCAATCGGTCTCGCCCTTCTCTTTTTCACACTCGGGAGCAGAAAAATGGGTTGCTGGAGTCATCAAGACCGTTTCTCGAACAAGATGGAACGGATGCAATGGAAGATGGAACGGATGCGCAATCGGATGGAGCGTCGGGGGTTCGGCTTCGGCTCGCCCTCCAGTAGCGGCAACCGCGCCTTTGACGAATACCGCATGGAAACGTTGCGGCGGCTCGAGGAAGAGCAGACCGAGTTCCGCGAGTTCCTCGATCGCCTGCGCCACGCCAAGGACAAGGAAGAATTCGACCTGTTCATGGCCCAGCACAAGCAGCGGCCGACCCCCCCGCCCACCGACCAGCCTCCGCAGGGTTGAGACTCAATGCCGCATGATCGTGCGCTGAGCTAGACTTCGGGCGAAACGCCCCAAGGCCTGAGGATCACGAACCGCCCGTTTGCGAACAGCAGACGGGCGGTTTGCCTTTTTGGGGGATGGTGTCCACTTTCCGAAGTTCGTAAACCATCGCAGGCACCGGCCCGAGGTCAGGCGCTGTCAAGGGATTGTACCGCCGCCATTCCGCCCGATCTGATTCTGCCATGGTAACCGCATCTTAACCGTGGTTAGCGTTTGGTTGGAGGCGTAAAGTCGCGTGAACAGCCCTCGTTTTGACATGCTGGCAGGGGATTGAGGCCTCAAGGCTTCGGCAGGCCTCCCAAGCGACCAGAACGGGCTATTTTCGCGTAGGCGATTGATCGCCGCGCTCGCACGGCCGTGGAACCGGCAGCCGTGGGCTCCCGGTTGGGATACTTGAGAGGACGCCGCAATGAATCCGGCTGACGTGGCCCAGACAGCTCTGCCGCTGGCGTCCAGCGACGTATCGCTGATCGCGCTGTTCCTGCAGGCCGCCTTTATCGTCAAGGCAGTCATGCTCGGACTTCTTGCCTGCTCGGTCTGGGTCTGGGCCATCGCGATCGACAAGATATTCCTCTATTCGCGGACCAGGCGCGCCATGGACCGCTTCGAACAGGCGTTCTGGTCCGGGGAGTCGATCGAGGAACTCTACCGCGCGCTGTCGGCCAAACCGACGCAATCGATGGCCGCCTGCTTCGTTGCCGCGATGCGCGAGTGGAAACGCTCGTTCGAGAGCCACGCGCGTTCGGTCGCGGGCCTGCAGATGCGGATCGAGAAAGTAATGAACGTGTCGATCGCCCGGGAGGTCGAGCGGCTGGAACGACGGCTTCTGGTGCTGGCGACCGTGGGTTCCGCTGGTCCCTTCGTCGGCCTGTTCGGAACCGTCTGGGGTATCATGTCGAGCTTCCAGTCGATCGCGGCGTCGAAAAATACCTCGCTTGCCGTCGTCGCCCCCGGTATCGCGGAGGCACTGTTTGCCACGGCAATGGGCCTTATCGCAGCCATTCCAGCGACTATCTTCTATAATAAGTTCATCTCGGAGGTGAACCGGCAGGCGCAGCGGCTGGAGGGGTTCGCAGATGAATTTTCCGCAATCCTGTCGCGTCAGATCGACGAGCGGGCCTGAGGGGCGGTATATTGCGGATACATCGATGAGCAGCATATCATGGCGATGAGAATGGCAGGTTCGTCCCGCGGCGGACGTCGTGGCCGACAAGGTGCGGTGATGGCGGAGATCAACGTCACGCCGATGGTCGACGTCATGCTGGTGCTGTTGATCATCTTCATGGTGTCGGCGCCGCTGCTCACGGTCGGTGTCCCCCTGGATCTGCCGCAGACCCAGGCCAAGAGCCTCGAAGCGGACAAGACGCCGCTGCAGCTCTCGGTCGATACCAGTGGTAGGGTGTTCATCAACGACACCGAAGTTGCCATGAACGAACTGATCCCGAAGCTGAAGGCAATCACCGACGCGCGCGGCGGGATGGACGAGCGTATCTACATGCGGGCGGACAAGAAGGCCGACTACGGGACCGTGGCCAGGGTGATGGGACAATTGTCCGGCGCGGGATTCAAGCGGCTGGCGCTGGTGACCGAAGTGGATCAGGGGTCCTGACGGGGTGAAGCTCAAGGTCGACAAGACACTGGTTGCGTCGGTTGCCCTGCACATCCTCGTGATCGGGTGGGGATTGGTGTCGTTTGCGACCAAGGCGTTTGAATCTATTCCGGAAGAGTCGGTGAGCGTTGACATGGTCTCCGCCAGCACGCTCGCGAAGGCCGGCATGAAGAGCGGAAACAAGGCTGAGCCGAAGCCGCTGGTGGAGAAGGTCGCCGAAGCAAAGCCGTCCGACGACGTCGTCGGCAAGATCAGCGAGAAGGCGCCCATCGTGACCGACACCGCGCCGCCGCCGCAGCCGAAGGTCGAGGACAAGCCGGTCGAGAAAAAACCCGATCCGCCCAAGCCGGTCGCCGAGAGCAAGCCGAAGGAAGAGCCGAAACAGGCCGAGAAGAAGCCGGATCCTGCGAAGATCGATCCGATCGCGGAAGCTCTGAAGAAGGAACAGAAGAAGCCGCCGCCGAAGCCGCAGGCCCAGGCCGCGGCCAAGCCGCCGGATCCCGCAAAGCCCAAGGCCGAGCGCGTGTTCGACCAGACGAAGATCGCAGCCCTCCTCGACAAGCGCGATCCGACGCATCAAGCCGTGACGGGAGACACGCTCAATTCCAACGCCGCGCTTGGCCTCGCTAAAGGCAAGGCGGCGGACAATTCCGCCACCTGGGGCGCGATGTTCAAGGAACAGGTCGCACGCTGCTGGAAGAAGCCGGACAACGGTATCGACACGCAAAGGATTGAGGCGCAGTTCGACATCAAGCTCAAGAGAGATGGCACACTCGAAGGCATGCCGGTCGCGATGACATCGCCGAGCGGCTCATTTCAGCGTGTTTTTCTGGAGAGCGGACTGCACGCGATCGTTGAATGCGCGCCATACCGGCTGCCGCCGGCCTTCTTTGAGGAATGGAAATGGTTTACTCCCATTTTCGACAGTAGCGAAGACAGGTAACGCTGCGGGGAGCTGAGAGCACAAATAATGTCCAGACAGCATGACCTGACCAACGCGCAGTTCCGTCTCGACCGCCGCCAACTCCTCTCGGGGCTGGCAGCGACCGGCTTGACCCTGAGCGGCGCACACCGCGCGTTCGGCCAGGCTTCCCCGCGCGTGACCGGTGAATCCGCGCCGACGCCGATCGCGATCCCGAATTTCGTCGCAGGCACCCCTGCGGATGGCGAAGTCGGCGCCGGCATGGCGCAGGTCATCACCAACAATCTGAAGCGCAGCGGGCTGTTCGCGCCGATCGATCCGGCCGCTTTCATCGAGCGCATTGCGGATAGCGACAAGCCGCCGCAATTTGCGAACTGGAGGACCATCAGCGCCACGGCCGTCGTCGTCGGCCGGATGACGCGTCAACCGGACGGCCGTCTGAAGGCCGAATTTCGTCTCTGGGACATCGCCACCCAGCAGCAAGTCGCGGGCAACCAGTATGTCACCTCGCCGGAATATTGGCGGCGGATCGCCCACATCATTTCCGATCGCATCTACGAACAATACACCGGAGAGAAGGGCTATTTCGACAGCCGCGTCGTGTTCGTCGACGAGAGCGGGGCTGCTGAGCGGCGCGTCAAGCGGCTGGCGCTGATGGACCAGGACGGCGCCAACGTGCGCTATCTGACGCGCGGCGCCGATCTGGTGCTGACGCCGCGCTTCTCGCCGTCGACCCAGGAAATCACCTACATGGAATTCGGCCAGGGCGACCCGAAGGTCTATCTGTTCAATATCGAAACCGGACAGCGCGAGATCGTCGGCAATTTCCCCGGCATGTCGTTTTCGCCGCGGTTTTCGCCGGACGGCCAGCGCATCATCATGAGTCTGCAGCAGGGCGGCAATTCCAACCTGTTCGTGATGGACCTGAGGTCGAAAACGACGACGCGCCTGACCGATACGCCGGCGATCGATACCTCGCCGTCCTATTCACCCGACGGCAGCCAGATCTGTTTCGAGTCCGATCGCGGCGGCAAGCCGCAGATCTATGTGATGGCGGCGACCGGCGGGCCCGCGCAACGGATCTCCTTCAGCAAGGACGATACCAACGGCAGCTATTCGACCCCGGTGTGGTCGCCGCGCGGCGACTACATCGCCTTCACCAAACAGGGCGGGGGACAGTTTTCCATCGGCGTCATGAAGACCGACGGCTCGGGCGAGCGCATTCTGACGTCCGGCTTCCACAATGAAGGGCCGACTTTCGCCCCCAACGGACGTGTCCTGATGTTCTTCCGTGACCCCGGCGGCAACAGCGGACCGTCGCTGTTCACGGTCGACATCACCGGGCGCAACGAGCTACGGGTGCCGACCCCGGGCTTCGCCTCCGATCCGGCGTGGTCGCCCCTGCTGTCATGAGACATCTGCCGTCGTGAATGCGTTTTCCGGCGCAAGCCTGTCGCGGACTTGATCCGGGGTCGGCACGGCTTCGCGGTCCAGGAAAACGCGACAAATCGCTCCAGCCCCGTGCCGCTCCGGCATGTTGGTCGCGTGTGCAAATTCCGGTGCTGCACGTTCTGCGTGTTGGCAAGAAGCAACCTCCCGCTAACGATGTTCGCTCAGAAAGACTTCATCTGAGATCGGTAAGAGTGCACCCTTGGACAAGGAACGTGCGCGGTCCCGATGCAGCTGGCAACACAAGTCGAAGACGCCGATCCGAATATGTCGCCGTCGATTCACGCGGCGTTGATCGATTCGCTCTTCGAAACTCCGGCTCCGCTGCTCGCGGGTATCGTCTTCGTGGCCATCGCTGCGGCCATGACCGCGCTGAAGACGGGACAAAATCTAGTCTGGGCATGTGTCCCGCTTCTCCTCGTGGCCGGAGCTGTCCGGGCGTTCGATTTGCGGCGCTACCAGGTCCGCAAATCGACCCTGACTGCCGATGAAGCCGCGCGGTGGCAGAAGCGCTATCAGATCGGGGCGATGATCCAGGCCGCTGCGATCGGCATCTGGTGCTTCACCACTCTGTTGAGCAGTGACGACGCCGTGGCGCACATGATCTGCATATCCGTCACCACCGGGGTCGTGGCAGCGGGTGCGGGCAGGGCCTATGGACGGCCGTGGATTTTCCAGCTGCAGGTTGTACTCGCCTGCGGTCCGACTGCGATCGCGCTGGCGTGGCGCGATACGCCCTATTACATAGGCATGTCAGTCGTGAGCGCCGTATTTTTTGTGGCGGTCATGCAAATCTCGGCCAATTTGCACAGAATATTCATGCGAGCGCTTGTGGCGCGCGAGCGCGAGGCGGCGCTTGCCGGCCAGTTCGACACCGCGCTGAACAACATGCCGCATGGGCTTTGCATGTTTCGGGCCGACGGGCGCCTTTCGGTCATGAACCACCGTTTCCGCGAGATGCTGAGCCTGCCTGATGACCTCGTCGCTCGCGCCATCAGCAGTTCCGACGTCATCGGCGCCTGCGTGGTCGCCGGATCGATTTCGGCGGCGAGCGCGAAGTCCGTTTTATCGGAGATCGAGAACTCGCAGGCGCATGAGATTGTCACCGCCGATCCCGACAGCGCTCGCGACCGCTCGCTGAGCTGGACTTTCCAGCCGATGGCCGGCGGCGGCGCCGTCGTGCTGGTCGAGGACATCACCGAGCGGCGGCGGGCCGAAGCCAGGATCAGCCACCTCGCGAGGTATGACGAACTGACGGCACTTCCGAATCGGGTCAATTTCCGCGATGAAATCGAGCGTTTGCTGAAGCTTCCGCTCGAGGCCGGCCGGTTGTCGGCCTTGCTGTTCATCGATCTCGACCAGTTCAAGCAGGTCAACGATACGCTCGGCCATCCCTGCGGCGACGAACTCCTGTGCGCCGTCGCCGACCGGTTGCGGCAAATGCTCCGGTCGGAGGATTTCGTTGCGCGCTTTGGCGGTGACGAATTCGTCGTGTTCCTGCAGGACATTGACGTCGATGAACAGGCATCGGGCCTTGCCCGGCGGATCGTCGACCAACTCAGCGAACCCTACAAGATCGACAATCACCTCGTCGAGATCGGCGCCAGCGTCGGCATCGCGATGACATCGCCGGGGATCAACGCGGATACGCTGATGAAGAATGCCGACATGGCGCTCTATCGGGCGAAAGCCGACGGCCGCGGCACTTACTGCTTCTTTCGTGACGAAATGGCGCAAGTCGTCGAGGCGCGCCGGATTCTGGAACTCGATCTCCGCAAGGCACTGCTGAACGACGAGTTCGAGTTGTTCTATCAGCCGCTCATCAATCTGGAGTCCGGCAAGATTGCCACCTGCGAGGCGTTGCTGCGCTGGAATCATCCGGTGCGTGGCAGGGTGTCCCCGGCCGATATCATTCCCGTCGCCGAGGACATGGGCCTCATCGTCGAGCTCGGCCACTGGATCCTGCGCACGGCCTGCGTGGAATGCATGAGGTGGCCCGACGGCGTCAGCGTCGCGGTCAACTTCTCGCCGCAGCAGTTCTACCAGCGCGACGTTCTCAACGAGGTCCGCTACGCGCTCGCGAGTTCCGGGTTGCCGGCGCACCGGCTCGAGATCGAGATCACCGAATCGTCGTTGTTGCACAACACCCAGCTGACGCATGATGTGCTGACCCAGTTGCACAATCTTGGCGTGCGGATCTCGCTCGACGACTTCGGCACCGGCTACTCGAGCCTGAGCTATCTGCACAACTTCCCATTGCAGAAGGTCAAGATCGATCGCTCCTTCCTCGAGGGAATCGACAGCGACCGTCCGCTGACGCTGCTGCGCGGCGTGGCGCGGCTGTCCGCGGATCTCGGCATGTCGGTCGTGATCGAAGGTATCGAGACCAACGAACAGCTGGAGCTGATCAGCGCCGACGGCACGGTGACCGAAGCCCAGGGCTATCTGTTCAGTCGGCCGGTGCCGGCGGGGCAGATGCGCCAATTGCTGAACGCATCGCATGGCCGGCGCTCCCCGGGCGAGTCGCTGGTTGTGCTTCCGTCGCGATCGATCGCCTGACACAACTTCCGTAATAACACGTGGCCGACGGTCACTGAGTTTAACCTTAATGCGTCGATAGCTTTGCAATTTTGGTAAGGGACTGTTAATCTTTTTCTCTGCTCGCGAAAGTTGTACGCGAAGTCGGGAGAGTATCAGATGAAGTCCGGCGCTGACCTGCGCGCTTCGCTTTTTGTGCGGGGAGCACGGCTTTACGATCGTATCGATTACCGGCTCGCCGAAACTCCCGCGGAGAAAGACCTTATTTATTTGATGCGTTACAGAGCCTATCTGCAGGGCGGAGTAATCCTGCCGTCGGAGTCCCTGCGCGTCACCGATCAATATGACGATGCGCCCAATGCCTGGACGTTCGGAATCTACGTTGACGGAGAACTCTGCAGTTCTCTCCGCCTCCACGTCCTGACGTCGGAATCGCGCATGTCCTTTGCAACCGAATTGTTCGGCGATGTTCTTCACCCTCGGCTCGATCGAGGCGAGGTTTTCATCGATCCGGCTCGTTTTGTTGCCGACCCCGAAAAAGCCCAGCGGTTTCCGGAGCTCCCTTATCTGACCCTGCGGCTGTCCTATCTGGCGTGCGAATATTTCAACGCCGATACCGGGCTCGCGCTCGTTCGTGTCGACCATCAGGAGTTTTATCGCCGGGTCTGTTTGCACGAGACCATCGCCGAACCGCGTTCGCTTCCGAGCGTATTGAAAAAGGTGGCATTGATGGCGTTCGATTTCCGGACCGTGCGGGAACAGGTGTTGGCCCGTTTTCCCATCATGCGATCGAGCGCCTTTGAGCGGCGGATGCTGTTCCAGCGGGCCGGCGAGCGCCGACCTGCCGCAAATTTGGTCGCTTTCCGCAACGAAAACACATCGGTCGCCCACCAATCCTGATGGAACCACCCCACGGCCCCTCTTGCGCGGGGCTCCCGGCTGCCGCTTGGGCAACAGCTGCGGAAAATCGGCCAAATGGCTGAGCTTGGCATGGCATGAAGCCCTTGCTCCTCCGTCGCGCCACATTTACAACTCATTAACTATCACGGTCGCTTTTCGCGTTTTGTCGGCATTTGATCGGGTTCGGCAACACCCCATCAAGGTTGACGGAACGTTCGCTTAACCATCGCCCTGTAGACCGGATGACAGTCCAAAGACGCGAGCGTGGAGGCTCCGGAATGAAATATCAAATGCGTTTCCTCCAGGGATTGAAGCTGGCCGCGGTGCTTGCGGTGGCGCTTTCGATGGGTGCCTGCGCCAAGAACAACCTTGGTACAGACGCCATGGCGAGCGCGGCGACCCCGGGCAGCCAGCAGGATTTTGTGGTCAATGTCGGCGACCGCGTGTTTTTCGAGAGCGATCAGACCGACCTGACGCCGCAAGCGATTGCGACCCTGGAGAAGCAGGCGCAATGGCTGCAGACCTATCCCCGCTATTCCTTCACCATTGAAGGTCATGCCGACGAGCGCGGCACGCGCGAATATAACATCGCGCTCGGCGCCCGCCGTGCCCAGTCGGTCCGCACCTTCCTCACCTCGCGCGGTATTGATGCCTCGCGGATGCGGACGATTTCGTACGGCAAGGAACGTCCCGTCGCCGTCTGCAACGACATCTCCTGCTGGTCGCAGAACCGCCGCGCGGTGACGGTGCTGAACGCCAGCTCCTGACGCCTTGCACGACCCCGCGAGATCAAGTTTTCCGGCGCCCCTGTGGCGCCGGTTTTCTTTGCGCCTGATGCGAACGTGAGAACCGGGACGTCGGCTGGCTGCGGATTCAATTTCCCGTCAACTCCGCCAATGCTCCCAATCATGTGCGTCACGTGGGTTTGTACCAGCCACATTTTTGGCGTAGTAGCTCACTCAATGTCGCGCGCTTTCTGTCATGCGATCAGGTCGTCAGGGCAAAATGTCATCCCCGTTCCATCACATGACCGTCGCAGCGGCCTTCGCCGCGCTGCTTGCGCTTGCGTCCCCCGTTCTTGCGCAATCCGATGATGAGGATGCGGAAATGCGCATCCAGCGGCTGGAAAACCAGCTGCGGCAACTGACCGGCCAGAACGAGGAGTTGCAATACCGCAACCGCCAGCTTGAAGAGCGCCTGCGACAGCTGCAGGGCGGCGTGCAGCCGGCGCCCGGAGCGCCTCCGGCTGCCGTCCAGCCCGGTCTGGCGGCTGCTGCGCCGCCGATGCAGCCCAATCCTGGCTATCGGCAGCCCGGAGCGCCGCCGCCCCAGCCCCAGGAATCGCAGATCGCGGCTCCTCCGGCCATCGTCCAGGAACCCGCGGAGGCGCCGGCGGTCGGCCAGGGCAGGCGCCGTGGCGATGCCTTCGACCCGACCCAGAACCCGAATGCGCCCGGTGCGCCGCAGGCGCTTGGCGGCGGCCAGCTTCCAGTGCCGGCCGAATCGCCGGCCGGCACCCCCGGCGGGCGCGCTGCGGGCGAACCGCTCGATCTCGCCAATACGGCAGGCGCCCGCTATCCGCAGCAAGGCAATCTGCCGCCGCCTCCGCGCAATACCGCCAACGCCGCCGGCGGGCTCACCACGGCGCCGCCGACTGCGACGCCCAAGGACGAGTTCGATCTCGGCATCGGCTACATGCAGCGCAAGGATTACGCGCTGGCCGAAGAGACCATGCGCAACTTCACACAGAAATATCCTGGAGATCCGCTGCTCGGCGACGCCCAATACTGGCTCGGCGAAAGCTTCTTCCAGCGCCAGCAATATCGCGACGCCGCCGAAATCTTCCTCGCAGTGACGACGAAACACGACAAATCGGCGAAGGCGCCCGATGCTCTGTTGCGGCTCGGCCAGTCGCTCGCGGCGCTGAAGGAGAAGGAGGCCGCTTGCGCAGCTCTTGGCGAGGTGACGCGGAAATATCCCCGCGCCTCGGCCGGCGTGAAGCGGGACGTCGATCGCGAGCAGAAGCGGGTCAAATGCTGAGGCGCCATGAGCCTGACGCCGGTGGCGTGCTGGCCGCGGCGCGCGCATAATCGGTTCCCATTGATCCGACGCGTTCATCTGATGCACACGACGGCCGTTTCGGCGACGCCATGCCTGACGACAACGATGCTCCGATCTCGGCCCGCGATGCCAGGCGCCTGTTCGCGGATTTCAAGACTGCGCCTGCGCTCGTGATCGCGGTCTCCGGTGGGCCCGATTCGGTTGCGCTGATGTGGCTGATGGCGCGCTGGCGCAAGCCGCTGGCGCACGGCCCCCGGCTTGTCGCGGTGACGGTCGACCACGGCCTGCGACGTGAGGCCGCGACCGAGGCGCGGGAGGTCGAGCGGCTGGCGGGCGCACTCACGCTGCCCCATCGAACGATGCGCTGGACCGACAAGAAGCCGGCCACCGGCTTGCCGGCGGCGGCGCGCGCGGCGCGCTACCGCCTGTTGGCGGAGGCCGCTCGCGAGGCCGGCGCGACCCATATCCTCACCGCGCACACCCGTGACGATCAGGCGGAGACGCTGTTGATGCGGCTGCTGCGCGGCAGCGGCATCGCCGGCCTGTCCGCGATGGCGCGGATCTCCGAACGCGACGGCCTTCTATTGGCACGGCCGCTGCTGGATGTTTCGAAATCGCAGCTTGTTGCGACGCTGAAGCGGGCCGGAATCGGCTTCGCCGACGATCCGACCAATCGTGACGCAACCTTCACACGCCCGCGGCTGCGCGCGCTGTTGCCGCAGCTCGCCGCCGAAGGTGGCGATGCCCGCGCGTTGGCGCGGCTTGCCGCGCGGCTGGCGCGAGCCAATGCCGCGGTGGAACTGCTCGCCGATGGCGCCGAACGCTATCTTGCGCTCAAAGATAGCCCGGCGTCAGTCGACAACGGCGCTGAAATCCCAGCCGCCAGGGTTTTTGATGCGGGGGCGTTCGCGGTCTTGCCAGAGGAGATCCGGCTGCGACTCCTGATGCGGGCGATCAACCGGTTCGGGCATGAGAGGCCGGCCGAACTCGGGAAGGTCGAGACGTTGTTGGCAGCGCTCGACGAGGCCGCGCAGAGGCAATCGCCGCGACGGGGGGATAAGCCGCCCGTCACGCGGCTCAAACAGACCCTCGCAGGCGCCCTGGTCAGTGTCGACAAGGGGGTGATTCGCATTGGCCCTGCGCCGGTCCGACGCCGCCGGAAGAATTGATGCGTTTTCGACCGAATCAGGACCGACTTTGCGAGCTTGAGAGCGTGTCCGAACGGCAAGCGAGCACCGCTTGCGGGTCTGGATGCCTTAACCACCTCCGAAAAGGCCGCCCTCGACGCCATTTTTTGAACGGGAATCGCGCTACAATGAGTTAAATAGTCTTCTGTGGTTCCCTTGGCAGCGAGCCGAGCCGCACCTAGATTGTATGCGGTCGTGCAGGGGATTCCCTCGTAGCCACCAAGAGATACGTCCGACGGACATCAGGCCGCGATCCGCGCGACCACGAAGGAAAATCGATGAACGCCAATCTGCGCAATTTTGCCCTTTGGGTCATTATCGTTCTTCTGCTGCTGGCGCTGTTCACGCTTTTCCAGAATCCCGGCCAACGCGCATCCTCTCAGGATATCTCGTTCTCGCAGCTTCTGACCGAAGTCGATCAGGGCCACGTTCGCGACGTCGTGATTCAGGGGCCGGAGATTCACGGTACCTTTACCAACGGCTCGAGTTTCCAGACCTATGCGCCGAGCGATCCGACGCTGGTTAAGCGCCTCTACGACGGCAAGGTCTCGATCACGGCGAAGCCGCCGGGCGACAACGTGCCGTGGTTCGTTTCGCTGCTCGTCTCATGGCTGCCGTTCATAGCGTTGATCGGCGTATGGATCTTCCTGTCGCGACAGATGCAGGGCGGCGCCGGCAAGGCGATGGGCTTCGGCAAATCGCGCGCCAAGATGCTGACGGAAGCGCATGGCCGGGTCACCTTCGAGGACGTCGCCGGCGTCG